>Ga0136652_1001040_pt1 | contig 12324 bp, 10 predicted proteins | sample ConPoolayeEmetaG_FD_94864 | JGI IMG/M metagenome (GOLD analysis project Ga0136652, IMG submission 94864) | Hot spring microbial mat communities from California, USA to study Microbial Dark Matter (Phase II) - Cone Pool mat layer E metaG... ...
ATGCTCGTGGCCCGGCAGTATACAAGGTAACGCCACTGGGAGCACGCCGATCACTTGCGCGGGGACTCAGGGTCAAGGTTTCTCGGGCTGCTGGCGCAGCCGGCTGATCACCTCGGGGAGCTTTTGCTCCCGAAGTCGCGCCAGTTCCGGCGGAAGGTCATCCTCGTAGAACGGAAATTCGACCGATACCCCGTCCGCGCCGAGCGGGATGCGCAGCAGTGCGACCACGCGCGCCCCTGGGCGACTTGCTGCTCGCGCCAGCGCTTCGGACGCCTTTATGCGTATCCCGTCGGACGTGGTGTCGCAAATGGTACCTGTCGCGGCGCTCAGCCGGTCGAGTGCCTGACGGATGGTTGTGCGCCGATGAATCAGGTCGACCCGACGATCGCTGGCCTGAAGGCGCGCCAGCAGGCCGGGCTCGAATGTGATTCTCAGGCCGGCACGCTCCGCCAGATCCATGAAAACCTCGTCCAGTCGGGCGTTCTGATAGTCCAGCGAAACTTCGCGATCGAGCCGGCGGTCTACGTCTTTTATGCCGACATATACAACGATCGTCTCCCCCTCCGGCACCCACAGGTAGCCCCGCTCTCGCAGCCCCACCTCAAGCTGTGCAATCGCGTTGCGGGCGTGGATCCGGCAGAGGGCCTCATCGACAGCCTTGGGCTCGTGCATCGGCAGGCGGCGTAGCAGAAGGGCGCGCTGCTCCTCGCTGAGTTCTGCCCAGCGCTTGGTCGCCAGCGTCTGGAGAAGCTGCATTTCCTCGAGCGTAAGGCGTCGGCCAAGGCGCTCGACCGCGGGAATCGGAACGATCCGGATCCGGTCATCCTCCAGCTTCATCGTCAGGCCGAGGCCCTCCAGCGTTTGCTGCAACCCCTGACGGAGCCGAACACCCGAGACCATCAGCGAAATTCGCGTGCGCAGTCCGTAGGGCATCGCTTCGACCGCGGCCTGATCCAGCACCATCCGCAGTCCGGTCTGCTCCTCCAATGTTTTCAGAGCCTCAGGCAGCGGCTGATCTTCGATGCGCACTTCCGGGCCGATCTGGTCCAGGACCTCCTCCATCAGGTCGCGCATGGACTGGCCGGCTGCAACCGGCAGCCAGGCAACTGTCAGAATCCAGAAAGCTTGCCACCAGTGCAATCCAGCATGCATGGCTCGTGCCTCAACACAGATGGGTTTGGCCCGCACCCGTCCTTACGACTAATTCCTCGGGGTCGTCCGCCCCGCCGAGAGTTGCGCCGGGCTGGACGAAGAACAGCTCGGGCTTCGAATCTTCGCCCGTGTCCACAGCCGACTCATGCGGGATTTCACCGGCGTCATCCGGCGTCGCCGAAACCGCTGACCGGACTACCACAGGGCCCGACTGTGTTTTGGAACGCAGGCCGGGTGCGATAATCTCAGCACGCACCAGGCATACTCCTGCCGTCGGCCCGGGTCGAGCCGGTGGCGTCAACGCAACTCTGAGGATCAGATTGGCGCGAACACCATTTCGCGGCGAGCTGAGCTGCGATCTCGACACCGACCAATGGGCTACGCCAACCCACAGGGTAACGCAAGCGGCTGCCGCTAACAGCCCCCCTGCTCCGACGAGGCGCCACGTTCGTCGCGCTGCGCGACGCCTAGCGTCCTCTCGTACCACGGCCGCGACCAGCCGATCGCGCAACCGATGCCAGTCCACCCGCGTCGAGATTTCCGGCAGCAACTGTCGCAACTGCTCATCGAGGCGGGCGTCTTCGGCGGCCTCACCCACTCCCGCTTCATCTACTGCCGCGGAAATTCGCTGACACAGCCGGGTCCAGTCGACCTTCGGCCCTGGCAGGCTGCGCGCCAACCGTTCCAGGCGCACGTATTGCTCCCTGAGCCGCGCCAGAGCCGGGTTTGCCGCGGCGGCATGTTCGACCGTGGCCGCTAGATCTTGTCGCTGCGGTTCGTCCAGCCAGGAGCTTAGCAGTTGTTCGAATTCCTGAACGGTCATCTGGTCAGTTCCGGCCTACAAATATGCGGCCAGCTCCAGTCGCAGCTTCCTCCGGGCCTGGAAAACGTGCCATTTGACGGCTTCAACGCTGCAACCCAGAATGCTCGCCACCTCCTGTTGCGGTAACTGTTCGAGACTGAACAGAACGAAGGCGGCCCGCTGCTGCTCGGGCAGCCGGGCCAAAACGTCCTGAACGAGCTTTGCAAGCTCCTCTGCGTGTGTGCGCGCCTGCGGCTGCTCGTCGGAAAAGGCCGGTGCTGCAATTTGCTGTTCCCGTGGCGGCTCGTCGTCGGTCAGGCAGTCCTCGAACGAAAGCCGCGGAAAAACCGCCCGCGACCGACGGTAGTTCAGCGACAGGTTGGTCACGATGCGCAGCAGCCACGGCTTGAAACGCTCCGGCTTTTCGAGGGTTTCCAGGTTGCGATAAGCCCGGATAAACGCCTCCTGACAGACTTCCAGGGCATCGTGCAGGTCGCCGAGCAGTCGATAGGCGATTCCCGTTGCCTGGCGCTGGTAGCGCTCGATCAGCTCGTCGAACGCCGGTCGCTGGCCGGCACGGGTTCGTCGTACCAGCTCGGCGTCGGAAAGGGCGGCTTGCCTCGAGCTTTGCTGATCCACGCTCCTGCCCGTGCTGTGAGATTGGACACGCGCTGGATTGAAAGGTTGGGCTGGAATTGTCCCGTCCGCAAGCTTGCGGATCCGATAATGGTCGCGCGAGGCGATTGTTGTCGGCTGATGCTGACGCTTGTGAGGCTCCACCTATTCAACCAGGACCGGCGGACTCGAGGCTTCGACTGAGCTCTTCGGCGCTGCCGGCACCAGCGCCGCCATGCGAACGCAAAAGACCGTCCCGCGTGGCTCCGCCGGCCGGACGGTGATCGACCCGCGGTGAGCGTCGATGATTCTGGCGGCTATGGGCAAGCCCAGGCCCGTGCCGCGGCCATCGGTCTTGGTCGTGTAGAACGGTTCGAAGATGCGTGGGAGCGCGTCCGGCGGAATCCCGCATCCGCTATCGTGCACCTCGACGACCAGCGTCGGCCCTCCCGACGGCGCGGCCCCGCCGCTTTCTTCCTCACGCCGCAGAACCAGCGTGAGAACGCCGCCCTCAGCTTCCATCGCGTCACTGGCATTGACCAGCAGATTCACAAACACCTGCTCCAGCAAAGCCGGATCGCCAAGCACCAGATCGTCAGCGGTCTCAAAGTGCCGATGCACCTTGATCCGGCGGGACTCAAGCTGGCTGGCCACCGCCTTCAAGGCCGACTCCAGCACCTGGCCCAGCCGCGTCTGGACCGGTCGGATCGCGTTCTGACGTGCCAGCGTCAGCAGCCGTCGGACGATCAGGTCGATCCGCCCAAGGCCGCTGTCGATCAGATCAAGCATCTGCCCCGCACGTGCCGGATCGTCCAGCGAACGCCGCAGAATCCGCACACAGCTCTGTAACCCGTCCAGCGGGTTATTGATTTCGTGGGCGACGCTGGCGGCCAGCTCGCCGAGAGTCGCCAGCCTCTCGCTGCGGCGAAGCTGCTCCTCCAGGCGTTTCTGCTCGCGGCTGGCTTCCTCGATACGCGAGGCGAGCAGGTTGAAAGCCCGGACGAGCTTGTACAGGTCGTCGCCAGGATTCACCGGCAGCAGCGCTGCGGGGCGGCCATGCCCGATATCTTCTGCGACCCGCCGAAGCCGCCCGATGGTACTCTTGAGCCAGTGTCGGGCAAGCTTCTCCCCGATCCATACCACAATCAGCCCGCCAGTCAGGCAGATCAGAATCGCCTGCCAGGCCCCCGGCTCCACGCAGAACGACACGATGGCGCTGAGCAGAAGACCCAGTTGCAGAAGGATGAACAGCGTATGGCGGAAGCCACGCAGCACGCTGCCTATTATCCGCCGGTAATGCGGCTTACAACAGGGCTGCCGCCTGGCGCTGCCGCTCTTTGTTCAGCGCAGCGGGCCGATCGCGGTGGTCCCGTGCGGTTGCACGTGCCGCTACCGGCCAGTAGGCTGAAGTTCTGGGCAGCAACGCGAGCGCGCTCGCTGGCGGCTTGCCGCCCGGAGTCGCTCCACGCGGCCCGCGTTTGGCAGCATCGCAACCGGGTCAACCAATGGCGCAGCGCGACTACGTGACCATCGTTTCCGGCCTGCCACGGTCGGGTACGTCGATGATGATGAACATGCTTACCGCAGGTGGCCTGCCGGCACTGGTCGACAACCTCCGCAAGCCCGACGAGGACAACCCGCGCGGCTATTTCGAGTACGAGCCGGTCAAGCAAACCAAGAAGGACCCCTCGTGGCTCGACCGGGCGACAGGCAAGGTCGTGAAAATGGTGTACCGGCTGCTGTATGACCTACCGGCGGACCGGCAATACCGCGTAGTGTTCATGCAGCGCGATCTGGGCGAGGTCATCGCGTCGCAGAACGTGATGCTCGCCCGGCAGGGCAAGCCCCCAGGACCGCTCAGCGACGAGCGGCTGATGGCCCTGTTCGAAGCAGAGCTCCAGAAAGCCTACGAATGGCTCGCCGCCCAGCCGAACTTCCGCGTGCTATATGTCAACTACAACGACACCATCCGCAACCCGCGACCGACCATCGAGTCGCTGAACGCGTTCCTCGGCGGCGATCTTGACACCGACGCCATGCTCCGCGTCGTCGATCCGACGCTTTATCGCCAGCAGCGTGCTTAGCCACCAGACGCCGACATGTTTTCGCCGTCGCCGACCGCAGCCAGCGCGCGCAGACGCGCACTACGGCGCTACGCCAAGTGCCTGCTCCAGGAGCCGGCGGATCTGTGGCTGGTCCGGATCTAGAGTCAGCGAACGTCGCCAGCAGTCGATGGCTGCACTGCGGTGAGTCTCTGCCCGGCCGGCCATCCAGCTTCGCCAGTACAGCTCCGCGAGCTGATTGATCGCTCGAACATGGTGCGGGTATCGCTCCAGAACAAGGCTCAGCCGCTGGAATGCCGCATCGTGCTGCCCCAGTTCGGCCAGTGCTGCCGAAAGGCCGATCGCCGCGTCAGTATTCTCGGGGTTCAGTTGACAGGCCCGCTGGAGGTCCGCCGCCGCCCCGGACCAGTCGTGCAGCGTAAGCCGCAGCTCGCCACGGCACGCCAGCGCCTCGGCATCCGCAGGCCGCAGCACCAGGACGCGCGACCAGCTTTCTTCGGCATCGTGCAGGTGTCCCAGGGATTGCTGTGCGGCGGCCAGCCAGCTCCAGGCTTCGGCGTCCTGCGGCGCTCGAGCCAAATACTCGCGCAGCGGGGCTAGCGCGCTGGCAAAATGTGCAAGCCGCAGCAGGCACCCCGCGCGCTCGCGCAGCCACCGCGGGTTCTCTGGCTCTACGGTGGCAAGGGCTGCCAGGGTGTCGGCGGCTTCGGACCAGCGGCCCAATTCGACAAGTGCCTCCAGCTCCTCGCGCAGCGCCCGCGGGTGTTCGGGATCGCGTTTGAGGGCTTCGCGTGCCGCTGAAAGCCTCTCAAGCACGGCTTGCTTGGTGGCTTCGCCGGCCCAGCGCACCAGCACCGACTCTGCCTGCGCGCCTGGCTCACCGGCTGGAACCGTGGAATCCGCGGTCGATTCGGTTGCCGCGCTGCTCGCCTCGGTCGCCTCAAACTCAGCGTTACCGACTTGCGCACCCGCGCGCCACGTCAAGTCGCCCGCGGCGACTTCCGCTGACGAAGCGCTGCTGTCCGGTGGCGTCAGCTCGCCAACTCGAGCGGCCGGTACCGACAGGCGCACCGCTGCCCGTGCCGCTTTGTCGTCGTAGCCCCGCAGAAGGTTCCACGCAAACAGGCCCCCTGCCAGCATGCACAGTCCTGCCACAGCCAGCAGCAGTCGCATGGCGGCTTGTTCCTGCGCTCACGCTACGTGCAATGCTTCGATAACATTGGTTCGCGAGGCGTGCCGCGCAGGCAGAATCCCGGCCAGCACGCACAGCCCGACCGTCAGCCCCATAGCGCAACAGACAAACGGCCAGGGGATCTCCAACGGCGTATGAAAACCCGAGAAGATCAGCGTCATGTCCGAAACGTTCCAGGCCAGGTGCAGGCCCAACCCCAACCCGGCAGCGCTGCCAAGCACCCCGATCACCAGCGCCTCCCCGATGACCATACGCAGGACCTGCCCCCGCGTCGCGCCGACTGCCCGCAGTATCGCAAGCTGCCTGGCCCGGCTGGTCACGTTCGCGGTCATCAGGTTAGCGACGCCGATCGCCGCGACCACCAGCGCCACTCCCGGCACCGCACTGAGCAGGTAGGTGACGCGGGTCAGCTCGTAATCGATCTGGTCCTTCAGCTCGCGGACGGTTCCGCTGAACGCACTGTACGCGCCCAGAACTTCGCGCACCTGGCGCAAAACCTGGGCCTCACGCGCCCGCTGCCAGCGGATCTCCAGCGGCAAGCGCCGGTCATCAAAACGCAGCGCAAGCTGGTCCCCAGCGGGCTGCGTTGGTGGAGACCAGTCTGGCGGTGGCGGCTCGGGCTTGAGGTCGAAGTTCAGCAGCACCAGCCGAACGCTGTCGACGTTGAAAAACCGCTTCAGATCGGCATTCGACCCGATCACGGATCCCATCGCCGCCACCCGCGCCTCGCTTTCAGCCTGGAAAAAGCTGGCGGCAACATCCAAGGCCGGCGAATCGACTACCCCAGCGATCCGGAAATTGCGCCACCCCAGATCGCCGAACCATGCGCGCACCCGGTCGCCGACTCCCTTACGTCGGCTGCGGGCAAAGTCGATTGAGACCAGCACGTGGCCGCCTTGGCGCAGCAATCGTCGGGCAGTTGCCTCGTCGCCGTCGATGAACTCAAACTTCACCATGTCCAGAAAGCTGTCCGGGTCGCACCCCAGAAACCACGTAGTCGAGTGGAAGATGCGGACATCGAGCGCATCGGGGCTCAGCTCCTCGACGACCACGTTGAGGGCATTGCCCAGCGTGAAGTTTTTGATGGTCGGCAACTCTTTTAGGCGTCGGGCCGCCTCTTCGGGGCTGATTGCAAGCTGGTCGTAGCTCCAGATGTACGCTTCCGGGAATTGTTTGGGGAACTGCCAGCCGGCCCGGAAGCTGGTGTTCAGCACGACCAGCGCCACGATCAGCGAGAGCCCGACCATCAGTCCGCAGATGATTCCCGCGGAGCGCCAGACCGCGTGTCCGACCTGATCTTGCAGCAGTCGCGAGTGAATCCGGACGACACGCGCCATCGCTAATACCGCGGGTGACCCGAACAGGTACACGCCCACAGGGGCCGCCAGTGCGTAGACCAGATAAAGCAGCACCACCGCGGCTGCCGACCAGCGCATGAACGAAAGGTCGCGCGCCAGCCGGTAATGCATGATCCCTGCCTGAGCCGCCAGCAGCGCCCCGGCCAGCACCAGCGCCACGAGCACGGGCAGTCGCCCGCTGCGCCGCGCATGGGGACGTGTGGCTTCCAGCGGTGAAACGCGTCCCGCGGCTGCCGCCGGCAGCGCCGCGGCCACCAGCGCGGTAACCAGCCCCGCGCCGATTGCCAGCCCGATCCCGCGCCAGTTGATCACAAACCTGCCGACGTACTCTGGTACCAGCAGGACCGTAAGCGCAGTAAGCCCCAGGCCCAGCGGAATTCCCAGCACGATTCCCGCCAGGCCCAGCGGCAGCACCTCAATAAAAACCAGAGCGGCGAGCTGTCGGCGTAGCGCCCCCACACAGCGCAGCAGCCCGAGCTGCGCGATGCGTTCAAGCATGCCCATGCTGAGCGTGCTCAGAATGATGAACAGGGCCGTCAACATCGCCACACAGCTCAGCAGTCCCAGGACGATTTCCTGCTGTTGCTGCGCGAACTCAACTTGCCGCATACGCGATTCGGCGCTGCGCACGTGTGCGCGCGCCGCAGCGGCTTGCACCAGCTTGCGGACCTTGGCGGTCGCCTGCGCCACCCCTGCGCGGCTGGAGTCGTGAAGCACGATGTCGACCGAGGTCACAAAGCCCGTCTTGTTGGTGATGTATTGCAGCACTGTAAGCGGCAGGATCGCCAGCGGCGGCTGAAATCGCGCGATCCGCCGGCGCTCGGTCAGACCCACGATCTCAAGTACGTACTGCGTGTCGCCAGATTCATTCCACACTATGAGGCAGTCGCCCGGCCCGACCCCCTGTTCCTCTGCGTAGTCGGCCTCCAGCAGGCACGCATAGTGATCCTCTGGCGTAAGCATCCGCCCGGCCAGGACCGGCCGGTCGCGCACCAGGAACTCGCTCGCAAGATCAATCCCGTGATAGTCGATCTCCGGCGAACTCCAGGGATCGTACCGCTGTTGCGGGACGAGCGCGTCGCGCCGGATGGCTTCGCCGCGCAGCCGTTGCACCAACAGGGGCGTGATCGAGCGGACCTCCGGCAGCCGCGCGACTTCCTCGACGCGCCGCAGCGCGAACTGGCTGTATTTGCCCAGCGGCGATTCAATCGTGATGTGGCTGCGGCCGATGTACCCGACCGCCCATTCCATCACCGTCTGGCGCACGGACTCGTAGCAGCAGCCGACCCATACCACCGCGCCGACGCCGATAGCGATTGCCAGCACCGCCCCGGCGGCCCGCAATCGCTTAACCCGCCAGTTTCTGGTAGAAAGCTGCCACCAGTGCCGCATCGCCTGATCCTGCCGGCTCCATCGTGCCGACGATCCTACCGTCCTTCAGCACAAAGACGCGGTCAGCGTACGCTGCTCCCAGGGCCTCGTGCGTGACCATCAAGACCGTACGCCCCTGATCGCGCGAAATCCGGCGCAACTGCTCCCAGATCTCAACCGACTGACGCGAATCGAGGTTTCCCGTCGGCTCGTCCGCCAGAATGATCGCCGGATCGTTCAGCAACGCCCGCGCGATCGCAACCCGCTGCTGCTCCCCGCCAGAAAGCGCCTCCGGCCGATGGTCCGCACGATGCTCCAAGTGCACCAGCGCCAGCAGCTCGTCGACGCGCCGGCGAAAATCCTCCGCCACCCGACCATCCACCAGCATCGGCAGCGCCACGTTCTCCCACGCCGTCAGTGTCGGCAGCAGGTTGTACTCCTGAAAAATGATGCCCAGGCGGCGACGCCGAAAAATCGTCCGTTGCGCGTCGGACAGCCGCCCCAGATTGACACCCTCGATCAGGATCTGGCCAGAAGTTGGCGGCGTCAGCCCCCCGATCAGGTACAAGAGGGTGCTCTTGCCCGATCCGGAGGCCCCCATGATCGCCGTAAAACTCCCGGCCGCAACGTCGAAGCTGACCCCGTCCAGAGCGGTAACCGGCCGGCCCGCCGTGTGATAGACCTTGCACAGCTCGCGCACGCTCACCACCGGAAGCGCGACCTGCGCCTGATGCTCGGTTGCCACGCTCATGGGCCTAAGTGTATGGGGTTGCCGGATGCGGCTCAACGACGCCCCCGTTGTGGCACGGTCGCAGCGATTCTGCTATGGTCGGACACTGATGAACGGCAATCGCGGCCGCTTCGGCGTAATCTTCGACATGGATGGCGTGCTGGTCGACTCCGGGCCGGCGCACTTCGAAAGCTGGCGTCTGCTGGCCCGGCAGGAAGGCATTCACCTGACCGAGGCTGACTTCCGCAACACCTTCGGGATGTCCAGCCGCGACATCATTCGGTTCCTGTGGGGTGAGGGGCTGAGCGAGCAGCGTGTCCTGGGGCTCGATGCTCGCAAAGAGGCCATTTACCGCGAGCTGATCACCGGCCGCGTGCCGCTTTCGCCCGGCGTAGAAGAGACCTTGGAACAGCTTTCGCAGGCCGGCTACGTCCTTGCGGTCGGCTCATCGGGTCCCCCAGAGAATATCGAGCTAGTTCTGCGGGAGTCCGGCCTGGGGCGCTACATCGCGGCGACCGTCAACGGGTTCGAAGTCCGGCACGGCAAGCCGGCGCCGGACATTTTTCTGCTGGCGGCCCAGCGTGCCGACCTGCCTCCCGCAAATTGCGTAGTCGTTGAGGACGCTCCCGCGGGCATTGCCGCGGGGCTTGCGGCCGGCATGGCCGTCATCGGCTTTACCGCTACACACTCACCCGAGTCGCTGCGTCAGGCAGGTGCCAACTGCGTCGTAGCTCGGCTGCCGGAGATTACGCCGCAGCTAGTCGCGAAGCTTCTAGGCCGGATGTAAGCAGGCGTCTGCGACCGCCGTCACCGTGCGGCTCATGCGCCCGGCAGTTGCAAGGGTCGGCCCGTGAGCAACCGGTAGGCCTGGAGATACCGGTCCTGCGTGGCCCTGACAATATGCTCGGGGATCGACGGAGCCGGCGGTTTCTTGTCCCAATTCAAGCTCGCGAGGTAGTCGCGCACGAACTGCTTGTCATAACTCGGCGGGCTGCGGCCCGGCTCGTACTCATCAGCCGGCCAGAAGCGAGACGAATCCGGCGTCAGAACCTCATCGACCAGCAGCAACTGGTTGTTCCACAACCCGAACTCGAACTTCGTGTCGGCAATGATGATCCCGCGAGCGGCTGCATAGCCGTGCGCCTGCCGGTAAATCTCGATCGAGCGTCGCCACGCCTCTTCCATCACCGCGCGTCCCGCGCCCGGCGCCGCGCCCAGGTCAAGCATAAACCGCCGCGCAATCTGACAGGCCTGCTCAAAGGTAATTGGCTCGTCGTGCCCCGTGGCAGCCTTAGTGCTTGGAGTGAAGATCGGCTCCTCCAGTCGCTCTGCCAGCCGCAGCCCCGCCGGCAGCTTCACCCCGCTTACCTTCCCTGTCGCCTGGTACTCCTGCCAGCCGGACCCATACAGATACCCGCGCACCACGCACTCGATGGGCAGCACCGCTGCCTTCTTGACCACCATCGCGCGCCCGGCAAGCTGCGCCGCATAGGATTCATAGCCCGACGGGACACGATCCGGCTCTACCACGTATTCCAAGTGGTGGGGCTGGCAGGCCGGCAAAGTTTCGAGCCAGAAGCGCGTCAGCTCCGTAAGAACCACTCCCTTCCCTGGGATCGGCACGCCGAGCACCACGTCGAACGCCGAGATCCGGTCAGTCGCTACGATCATGAGCTGCTGGCCCAGATCGTAGATGTCGCGCACCTTGCCCCGCTTCGAAAGCCCCGGCAGTTCGGTACGGTCCACCACACTAAACCTTTCCGTCATCGAGCGTTCTCCTGGGTCGACAACAGTATGCCAGTCCGGCTTGCGGTGAGCTGACCACGGTGGACCAAGAGGACATTCCCTTTCGACTGGTTCGCCGCGGCCCCATAGCAGAAACGGGCGCGGGCGCGCAAAATGTACTTGAGTCTGCCATGAAGAGCGACATCGGAAGGAAAGGCGCCTTCCGCCGTGCGCAGGCTGCCGCGGCAAAGCCGCCCTGACCGCCGGGGATTCTAAAGTGAACGCCGTCGCCGAACAACCGCCGGACCTGGTGCGTGTCGCGCTGATCGCTGACGCCGAGGGCATGGCGACCATTGCACCTGCCCTTGCTGGCCAGCCCCTGATCGTGGTGGCTCAGAGCGGCCCGCGACAGGAAGACGGGCTGCCGCATGTCGAGTGGTTCGACGACGCGCGTGTCATGCTCACGCAGGCCGCCCCGGAAGCCCTGCTTCTGGCGACCTCGACCCGCGCCGGCGTCGAACTTGCAGAGCTCGCCGCCGAGCGCGGGCTATCCGTATGGCGACTTCCTCCGCTGGCCCGTACTTTCGCTCAGGCGACCGAGCTGGTTGCCCGCAGTCGTCAGCGCGGGCCGGTTTACCGCGTCGCTTCGTGGTGGGAGATGGTCGAACCCGACGTTACCTGGGCGCTTTCGCATGGCGAAGGGGGCGTGCGGCCCGTATTCACCCATATTCGCGTCTCGTCCCCAGGCCCATCGGTGCAATCCTGGCGGGCCAGCCGCTCTGATGCGCCCGGCGGCGTACTCGCGACTGATTCGTATAACATGCTCGAAGCCCTCGTGGCCGTCCGCCACCTGCCGACGCGCGTCTCCGCGACCATGGCCAACGTCCGCCGACGCCCCGGCGAGGCCCCACGCGAAACCGAGGACGTCATTACCGCAATTCTACGCTACGACGGCGGCCAGACGGCGGCCATCCATGCGACGTGGGACGTCCCGCCATACCAGATACGCACCGAGCATCACGGCTCGGAACTGAGCGTCGTGCTTGAGCCGCATTGCATTTCTGTCGTTTCGCGAGATGGTCAGATGCTGGCAACCCGGTCGCTGCCGGGTAACGACTTTTTGCGGTGGGAGCTGAGTCGGTTCGCTGAAGCCGTTCGCAACCCGACAGCAACCCCTCAAGATGCAACGTTGGAGCGACACATTGCCGTAAATGCGTTGCTTCAAGCCGTCTACCTGTCGACCCGTACTGGCCAGCCGGAAAGCCCGGGAAAGCTTTACGAGGCACAAGCGAGCAGGCCACCCACGATAGCGGCGG
>Ga0136652_1001041_pt1 | contig 12312 bp, 9 predicted proteins | sample ConPoolayeEmetaG_FD_94864 | JGI IMG/M metagenome (GOLD analysis project Ga0136652, IMG submission 94864) | Hot spring microbial mat communities from California, USA to study Microbial Dark Matter (Phase II) - Cone Pool mat layer E metaG... ...
GAGGAATATCCTATACGGTGGTCTGTCATTCTGTTTTGCGGGTAATTGTAGGTTCTTATCTTTTCAGAACGATCTCCTGTTTTGACCATTTCTCGCCTGGCCGCCGTTCTTTTTTCAATCTGTTTTTGATTTTCTAGATCGAGGAGCCGTGAACGCAGTATTTTAAGTGCGCGGGCTTTATTTTTGTGCTGACTTCGTTCATCCTGACATTGAACAACAAGCCCAGTTGGAATATGTGTTAGGCGTACTGCGGAATCCGTTCTATTTACACCTTGCCCCCCTGGTCCTGAGGCCCTGAAGACATCTACCCTTAAATCTTTCTCATCTATTTTTATATCGATTTCGTCCGCTTCCGGCATCACTACAACGGTACATGCGGAGGTATGGATACGTCCAGATGCTTCAGTTTGTGGAACCCTTTGAACTCTATGAACACCGCTTTCGTATTTCAAATCGCTGAATACTTTATCACCGGAAATGAGGGCGATTATTTCTTTGAATCCTCCAAGCCCTGTAGGATTGTGATCCAATACCTCAGTTTTCCATCCTTTTCGTTCAGCGTATCTGGAATACATCCTGAAAAGTTCTGCTGCAAATAATGCAGCCTCTTCACCGCCTGTACCAGCACGAATTTCTAAAATAATATTTTTTTCATCATTGGGGTCCTTTGGAAGGAGAAGGATTTTAAGTTTTTTTTCAAATTGTTCCTTTTGTGTTTCGAGCTCCTCTAATTCGTGCTTGGCTAATTCGACAAGCTGGTTGTCGGTTTCATGTTTAATTATATGTCTGTTTCCTTCAATATTTGATAATACTTTGGAATATGCCCGATAGGTTTCGACTAGCTCGCTTATTGTTGCACGTTCCTTTGCAATTCGCTTGTATCTTTCTGTATCAGCGATAACCTCTTTGTCAGAGAGCTGTCTTGTCAGTTCATCATTTTTTTTCCACTTCTTTAAGCTTTTCGAACATATTTTTTTCACAAAAAAGTGATTAATTTTAAAAACGAAATAGACGGCCATTTAATAGCTTATTGGCAATTTTAAATTCGTTGCTTGTTTGATTTTTGACTTTGGATTTTTCTAAGACATTATTCTATTTTTTCATTTTTATTTTTTTTGCGCCTTTTCGTATTTTTTCTGAAAACGTTCGACTCGACCAGCGGAATCTACAATACGCTGTTTTCCTGTAAAAAATGGATGACATGAAGAGCATATATCAATGTTAAAGTCTTTGCCGATCGTCGATATCGTTTTGATTACATTGCCGCATGCACACGTCACAGTTACTTCTTTTTGAGTCGGATGGATCTTTTCCTTCATTTTTGCCTCCAATAATGCCAGATACAACTAGCATAAGAGAAAACGGCTTTCAAGGAGATAAATAAGATATAAATTCAGTTGAAATTCAACCCAATTGTTATTTATTGGCAGTTGATATGACCTTATCTAGAAAACTTAAGATGGCTTCATCAGAAGGGATGGCGGTTTTTTTGCCCTGTGGAATTTGACCATTTTCAAAACTGTTAAGGATAGCCGGTTTATAGGGCGCTCCAGCATGGCTTCTACGAACCTGCTTATAGGTATCGTTAGCAGCAAATTGAGTTGGGTCTATACAATTTTTTTTCTTGAACTGATCGATTGAAGTGTTTGCTAAACTTGCAGAAGAGGTGGTTGGTGAAACTTGATTTATTTTTTGATATTTCATCCGCTCACCATATGTATTTCCCACTGTCTGCGGGATATTCGGCAACAAGGTCTCTGAAGGTCGAAATGGATTGTTTGTTCTGTTTGTGTTGCTCATTGGGATAACTCCTCTTAAAATAAAACCGAGATAGTGTCATCCATTAAGCTTGCAAGATCTTTGCCAGATTTATAGATGACCCCTTGTTTATAACTTATTAAAATTATTAATGAATTATAGTGCAATCGGTGTTTTATAGCGCAATTGTGAGGATATCCAATCCTTTAAAATAGTTAATTGGGGAAAAGAAACCCCACTTAAAAGAGGGTTTCAAGACATTGTTGTACAGCTGTAACTCCTATTAAATCCATTCGAGTTGTCAATTTCGATTTTAGGTTGCATTTAGGTATGATAGCGCGTTTAAAACCAAGCTTTTCAGCTTCCTTTAAACGAATATCACAGCCGAGCACAGTTCTAACTTCGCCAGTTAGACCCACTTCCCCCACTACTATTGTTTCATGATCTATGGGTTTATTTTTGAAGCTTGAACAGATCGCAGAAATGATGCCCAAATCTATTGCTGGTTCTGAAATCTTAATGCCCCCAGCTACGTTTAAAAATATGTCCTGATCGTATAATTGCAGACCAACAATTTTTTCCAGAACGGCAACCAATAAGGCAACGCGGCCGCTATCGAGACCGATTGCCGTTCTTCTCGGATTTGCCAACCCTGAACCTGAGATGAGGGCCTGAAGCTCCAAGAGTACGGGCCGTGAACCTTCAAGGGAGGAGACGACAACTGAACCTGCGACTCCCGGCGGCCTTTCAGCCAAAAATATGCTTGAGGGATTGGATACTTCAACCAGCCCTTTACCAGTCATTTCAAAAACACCAATTTCATTTGTCGAACCAAAACGGTTTTTTACTGTCCGAAGTATCCTAAAGGGGTGTCCCCTTTCTCCTTCAAAATACAAAACTGTATCTACCATGTGCTCCAAGACCTTCGGCCCTGCAATGGAACCGTCCTTTGTCACATGTCCCACAAGAAATATCGCGATACCCGACACCTTCGCCAGATAGAGAAGTCTTGCCGCTGAATCACGAATCTGGCTTACCGTTCCAGGCGCCGATTGAATTTCATTTGTATAAATAGTCTGGATTGAATCAACTGCAACGACCTTTGGTTGTGCTTTTTTTATGTGCTCAATCAGTTTTTCAACACAATTTTCTGTAACGACCATCAGGTTCGATTCTTTGATCCCCATTCTGTTTGCACGCAGTTTGATCTGAGACGCTGATTCTTCTCCTGAAATATAAAGGCATGCCTGTTGATGCCGGCATATTGATGAAAGGGCCTGTAAGATTATCGTTGATTTTCCTATTCCCGGATCGCCACCGATAAGTATGACAGAGCCCGGAACATAACCACCACCCAAAACCCTATCTAGCTCTCTGATGCCAATGGCAATGTGTGAGCCTTCGTCGCTTTGTATGTCCGTTAATGCCTGCAACTTTGCATAAAAATTGTTGGGCTGCAGTAATCTAGAATATTGTGGTTCAACCGTTTCTTCGGCATAGGAGTTCCATTCTCCGCAGTCCAGACAGCGTCCCAGCCATTTGGGCGATTGTGCACCGCAATTTTGGCAAACAAAAATTGTCTTTAGCTTTGACATATATTTTATTTTCCTAGCAAAGCAAAAGGCTAAATCAAAGCAAAATTTGTTACGAAGATTTTTTGTTTTATTTTCAAGCAAAATGGATCAAAATAAAGCATCTTTTTTTTAGAATGCTTTAATTTATTTGTCTTTTCATGCGGCATGAATATTGCTAAAGCCAATGCTTGTTTTTTAGTGCCGCCGGTGATAGCTTCAAAGCAATGCGTGGAATTGTCAGATTTTTAGCAACTGGTTTTTATGTAGGTAAGGTACCCATTGCACCGGGGACGGCTGGGACTGTAATAGGGGTCCTATTTTATATCTTTATTTGCGGACTTCCTCTCGTACTGTATATAATTACAGTCATAACCTTTATTTTCTTGGCAGCATGGTTGGCTACTATAATGCAAGAGATAATAGGCGAGCAGGATCCGCCTGAAGTTGTAATCGATGAAATGGCAGGATTTCTTGTCACGATGTGTTTTCATAAATTTGATATTTCTCTTGTTCTGGCTGGATTCGTTATATTTCGCATTTTTGATATTGTGAAACCGTTTCCTATACGCTGGCTTGAAAGAAATTTTTTAAGCGGCTGGGGGGTTGTTCTTGATGATGTAATGGCTGGGATTTATGCGAATGTAGCACTTTGGTTTTTTGGCCTTCTGATGCCAAATTTGTAAGTAATGAAGTCGTAAGAATGTCATGAAGATAGAGATTATTACAACCGGCGATGAAATCCTTCAAGGTATTATAATCGATACAAATTCTGCATGGATAGCAGAGCGGTGCCATATGTTGGGACATGAAGTACTTTATCATACATCTGTCGGTGACAATGCAGAAGATATTGGTGATGCCCTAAGAAGGGCGTCTGAGAGGGTCGATTGTGTTATTGTGAGCGGCGGACTTGGTCCAACGTCGGATGACATTACAATAGAAGCAGCAGCGAAAGAGTTTAAAATCCCCCTTTACATCGACAAGGAAGTACTCAAAGAAATTGGAAGTTTTTTTAAACGCATGGGCAGAAAAATGGCCGCCACAAATGAGAAACAGGCAATGGTGCCTGTTGGCGGAAAATCTTTGCCAAACAATGTAGGGACCGCCCCTGGTATTCAGATAAAACTCGGAAAGGCGGAGTTCTTCTTTTTGCCTGGTGTGCCTCGAGAGCTCTATCCCATGTTTGAAAACTATGTGTTGCCATGGCTAAAAATGAATGTGAAGGATATAATGGAAATGCGCATTTTGCGTTGTTTTGGAATGCCAGAGGCGTCTATTGATGAGATTTTAAGAGATGTTGAACTTTATGGTACACGACTTGGTTTCCGAGTGAAGTATCCAGAAATTCTTTTAAAACTCATTGCTCGTTCAAAAGATCCAGTTGATGCAAAAAAGGCCGTTGATTTAGCTGCAGCTGAGATAAAGAAAAGATTGGGAACCGTTGTCTATAGTGAAGGCGATGTAGATATGATGCAGGTAGTAGGGAAATTGCTTCGCGATAAACAGATGACCCTTGCCGTTGCTGAATCGTGCACTGGAGGACATATTTGCAACATAATTACAGACGTACCTGGAGCTTCAGATTATTTTGATAGAGGCATAATAAGTTATAGCAATCGTTCGAAGAATGAATTGCTTGGTGTATCAACGGAGACGTTGCGCGCCCATGGTGCAGTTTCAAGAGAGACAGCCATGGCAATGGCGGAAGGGGTAAGAAAAATAAGCGGTGCCTCTATTGGCATTGCAGTAACGGGAATTGCCGGTCCCGGTGGTGGCACGCCTGAAAAGCCAGTAGGGACAGTGCATATGGCGTATAGTGTAAAAGAGGAAACACGCGCATTTGAATACCATTTTCAAGGTGACCGCATTCAAGTAAAACTCATCACATCTATGACTGCCTTGAATATGGTTAGAGAATATCTATTGAGGAGCTGATATGTTAATTCGTTCTTTTCTAGCCTTTGATATAAGTGAAAAGGTCAAAAAAGAGCTTGCAGAGCTAATTGATCTTTTATCTAAAAAATCAAAAGGCATTAAATGGATAAAGCCAGAGTTAATGCACTGCACAATTAGATTTTTCGGCAATGTCGAAGAAGAACTTCTTATGGGCAATATATCAAGTATACTTGAAGAAGTCATCAAAAGGCATCCTCCCTTTCATCTGAAAGGAGTAGGGGTTGGTGTTTTTCCAAACTGGCGTTATCCAAGGGTCATCTGGGCTGGTCTTGTAGGCGATGTAGAAACCGCTATTGATTTGCATGTAAAAATTGAAGCAGCGCTTAGGCCTTTTAACTTAAAAAAGGACGAAAGGGAATTTAGACTACATTTGACATTGGGACGTGCAAAATCACCTCTCGGAGGCTGTGAAGGATTGGTGGCGCTTTTAGAAAAGATGGCGGATAGAGAATTTGGTGAATTTGATGTTGATCATTTAACGCTTTACAAAAGCGTATTGACAAGGGACGGACCGATTTATACTCCATTGCGGAAGTTTAAACTTGGGGGACAAAACAAGTGAAACGTGTAACGCATAACAATTTTATTTGAAAACGTATTGCGTTTTACGAATCACGAAATAAGGAGGAATTATGCAACAGACGGCAACAACCCCGAACATAGAAAATCGAGAAAAAGCAATTGGATTGGCAATCACATCAATTGAAAAACAGTTTGGAAAAGGTTCTATTATGCGTTTGGGCAAGGATGAGCATCCAGTTTCCGGACTGGAGACGATTTCTACCGGTTCTGTTTCTTTGGATATTGCGCTAGGTGTGGGAGGGTTGCCCAGGGGCAGAGTCGTTGAAATATTTGGGCCGGAATCTTCTGGTAAGACAACACTTGCAATTCAGATTGTCGCAGAAGCGCAGCGCAATGGAGGTGTGGCCGCCTTTATAGATGCTGAACATGCGCTGGATATAGATTACGCAAGAAAACTAGGTGTGAGGACGGAGGACCTTTTGATAAGCCAGCCCGACAGCGGTGAACAAGCACTGGAGATAGCAGAGACGCTTGTAAGAAGCGGGGCTATTGATGTTTTGGTTGTAGATTCAGTTGCCGCACTTGTTCCCCGTTCTGAGCTGGAAGGCGAAATGGGCGATGCACAGATGGGTTCCCAAGCGCGTCTGATGAGTCAAGCACTGAGGAAACTTACATCTACAATTGCAAAGTCAAAAACTTTAGTTATTTTTATCAATCAAATTCGAATGAGATTGGGTGTAATGTTTGGAAATCCTGAAACGACGACGGGAGGCAATGCACTCAAATTTTATTCTACTATCCGCCTTGATATACGCCGTGTTGGTCCGATTAAAGTGGGGGAGGATGTCATAGGAAGCCGAACGCGCGTAAAGGTTGTAAAAAACAAAGTAGCACCTCCATTTAAGCAAGCTGAATTTGATATCCTTTACGGAGAGGGCATATCAAGGGAAGGGGATGTTTTAGATACGGCTGTTAATCTAGGAATCGTTGAGAAAAGCGGTGCTTGGTACACATGGAATGACGAAAGGATAGGTCAGGGACGTGATAATGCAAGGGTCTTTCTGCAGGAAAATCCTAAAATTTATCAAGGCATAGAAAAGATGATCTATGAAAAGTGTGGTATAAATATAGAAAGACAGACACCCCACACGGAGTCAAAGACGGCTTCGAATACCGAAGGAAAGAAAAAAAGATAAACGGCGCCATGTTTTACTTATGAAATCATCCGAAATTCGTGAAAAATTTTTGAGTTATTTTGAAAGAAATGGTCATGTTAGGGTGCGCAGCAGTTCGTTGGTTCCCGCTAATGACCCATCACTTTTTTTTACAAATGCAGGTATGGTTCAATTTAAAGAAGTTTTTCTTGGAAATGAAACAAAAGGATACACACGCGCAACCAGCTCACAGAAGTGCATGAGGGTTTCGGGTAAGCATAATGACTTGGAAAATGTTGGTTACACACCTCGGCACCATACATTTTTTGAAATGCTGGGCAATTTTTCTTTTGGCGATTATTTCAAAAGAGAGGCCATCGATTATGCATGGGATTTTTTAACAAAAGAAATGGGGCTTCCGATAGAAAAATTGTGGATAACGATTTATAAAGACGATGAGGAGGCAGAAAAACTTTGGCTTTCGCACGTTACCAAAGAGCGAATTATAAGAAGAGGCGAAAAAGACAACTTTTGGGCAATGGGAGATACAGGCCCTTGTGGTCCATGTTCGGAAATAGCATGGGATTTTGGTAATGGTTCATTTAAGGAGGAAGACTTGGATACAGATAGGTTCATGGAAATATGGAACCTTGTCTTTATGCAGTTTAATCGTGATGAAAATGGAAGCATGTTGCCCCTTGCCAAACCCTGTATTGATACTGGAATGGGATTGGAAAGACTTGCCACCGTTGTTCAGGGAAAGAAAAGCAATTGGGAAACCGATCTTTTTGAACCAATTATTGCAAAGATTGAGTCGGTGACAAAAAGAGTAAGAGGTGTTTCACATGAAGACGATGTAGCCATGAGGGTCATTGCGGATCATATTCGGGGAACATGTTTTCTTATAGCAGACGGTGTCATTCCTTCGAATGAAGGCAGAGGTTATGTTCTAAGACGTATCATTCGTCGTGCGATACGCTGTGGGAAAAAGTTAGGACAGGACAAGCCGTTTTTTTCGAAGATAGCCCACGTCGTTGTTGATGAAATGGGAGCAGCATATCCAGAGCTTGTACGACATCAGCGTTTTATTGAAAGAGTGATATCCTCGGAGGAGGAGAGATTTTATCAGACACTTGACAATGGTCTTGAAATTCTACGTTCAAAGTTTTTTGAACTGAAAAATAAAGATGAAAAGGTTTTGCCGGGAGATGTGGTGTTTAAACTTTATGATACATATGGATTTCCGAAGGATTTAACAGAGATAATATCAAAAGAGGAAGGTTTGACTATAGATAGCGAGGGGTTTGACCGCCTTATGAACGAGCAGAGGGAGAAGGCGCGCGCAAGTTGGAGGGGGACAGGTGAAGAAAAGGTGGCGGATATATACAAAAGCCTTTTAAAAGAGGGGATAAAAACTGAATTTTTGGGTTATGCTGAGGAAAGCGCTGAAGGTAAAGTGCTGGCTATGTTGAAGGAAGGCAAACGCATAAAAACTGCCAATAAGGGCGAAAGAGTGGAAATTATAGCAGACCGTACACCCTTTTATGGCGAATCAGGCGGACAAGTGGGCGATATTGGGATGGCTGTTGCCGCTGGAATTGAAGTTGAAATAGAAGATGCTAAAAGACCTCTTGCTGAGATAATAGTTCATCATGGAATTATAAAGGAAGGTACACTTTGCGAGGGGCAAACGCTGACTTTTGCAATTGATAGTGAAAGGCGCCAGGATGTTAAATGCAATCATACTGCTACACATCTTTTGCATAAAAGTTTGCGTGCTGTGCTGGGCGAGCATGTCAAACAATCTGGTTCGCTGGTCGAGCCAACACGATTCAGATTCGATTTTTCACATTTTGAAGCGATGAAAGACAATGAACTGCGAGAGGTGGAGGAACTTGTTAATGAAGCGATACGAAAAAATATGCCAGTTGCTGTACATGAGATTTCTTATGATGAAGCAATATCTCGAGGTGCACTCGCCTTTTTTGGGGAAAAATACACTGATAAAGTGAGGATGGTGGAGATAGGCGATTTTTCGAAAGAACTATGCGGAGGAACGCATGTGAGTGCAACAGGCGAAATTGGGATAATGAAGATTATATCTGAATCAAGTACTGCGGCAGGTATTAGAAGAATAGAAGCCGTGACAGGAGCTGGAGCGCAGAGATATATCGAAGATCTTGAATGCGATAGGAAAAGGATGGCTGAAATTCTAAAGACTCAGCCGTCTGAGCTAATAAGCAAAGTGAAGCATCTCATTGAGCAAATCGCAAAACTCGAGAAAGAGTTAAGAAAATCAAAAAAGAGGATTGTATCCGAAATTGATTTAATGAATGAGGTTGTAAAAATCGATGGAATTAATGTGTTAGCTGCCTTGGTTGATGTGCCTGATCAAAAAATTATGGGTGAGCTAGCCGAGCAGTATCGTGATAAGATTGGTTCTGGCGTTGTTATCTTGGGTGCTTTGATAAAAGATAAAATTGCTATTACAGGAGTTATAACAAAAGATTTGATTAGGGATAGAAATTTAAATATAGGAGCCGTAGTCAAAACAATCTCTGAAGAGTTTGGGGGGAGGGGCGGGGGAAGGTCTGATTTTGCACAAGGAGGCGGCTCTGATGTGAGCAGGGTGAATGAATTTGTAAGTATCGCTTTAGTAAAGATAGAGGAGGCTTTGAGGCAGTAGGTTAAAAATGGAGGGTTGGGATGGTTCAGGCTAACAGAATAAAACCAGGATCGGTAATAATATATAATGGAGATCTATGCCGTGTTTTGAGTGTCGTCCATTTAACGCCAGGCAATCTACGCGCCCTTGTTCAAACTAAACTTCGCAATTTAAAGACAGGTGTTCAATTTGAAAATCGTTTCCGTGCAACAGAAGATGTAGAAGTTGCTTTTCTTGAAAAGCATAAGATGGAATATCTATATGACGATGGCGACCTCTATCATTTTATGAATCAAGAAACCTATGAACAAATAGGATTGGGACATGAACTCTTGGGGGATGCTATAAAATATATACTTCCAAATAGTGTTGTTGAAGTAACTTTTTATGAGGGAAAACCAGTTGGTGTTGAACTTCCAAAGACGGTGGATCTCAAGGTGATAGAGGCGGAGGCGGCACTGAAAAAGGCGACCGCGTCTGCACAGTATAAAAAAGCTACGCTTGAAACAGGTCTTGTGGTTCAGGTTCCTCCATTCATAGAATCGGGGGATATAATAAGAATAGACACGGAGACCGACGAATATTTGGAGAGGATATCAAAGTAATCTTTTTAACTTTTATTTTTAATTTTCTACTGTTTCTTTTAAGACTGTTAAAAGACAGAATTAAAAGGTTTATCCTCATTTTTCATAATTATATGGGCGGTCACGTTTTATTAAAATCTTCTTTTTTGAAAGCATTTCGATGACATAAGGGTATTTTTCAAGGTATTCTAGCTCAAGATCGGATGTTATTCCTTCCTTTTTGAGAAGTTCCTTTAAAGAAGAAATTTCCGAATCATCAAAAAGATCGCCCATCAGCGCACACCAGACATCGATCCCGCACCTTTGAAGCATTTCAATTGCGGCAAGCTGATATTTGAAAAATTCTCCCTTTGCATCTGTAATCTTCTCAAATGATTTTTCATCTATTCCCTTGAGCGCAACCCTTACCATCAAGCCCTCTTTGGGAAGTCTTTCGCAGAAGTTAGGATGCCACCCCAGCATCAAACCATTCGTCTCAAGTACAAATCGGCATTCTGGATCACCTGTCATAACGAGTCTGTGGACATCGATAAAATGGTTAAGTGAGGCTTCACCGAGAATTGGTTCAGAGCCCGTTATCCTGTAGAGATGAAAGCCCTTTTTCTTGGCAATATGGATGAGATTTTCTGCAACCTCTTTTGGACTGTATAGTTTCCCCCTCTGATTGGGATGAAGATTTCTAAAATAATTCCAGCAATATGCACAAAGCAAGTTACAGCCGAGTGCATCCGCCGTAACGATACCTCCATAATAAGGGGCTGCACGAAATCGATGATAACGGCGCTTGTTGCCGGACATTACGATTGATTCAACCTTTGCAGCACGCAAGATCGGGTCATATGGCATAATGGATTCGCTTTTAAAAGTTTAAATTATTTTTTCGATTTATTTTTGCAATATAAATAATATAGAATTTTTTTGGCAACATTATTTAAAAACCACCGAAAAAAAGCAAAATAACAATAACTGTATTATATGAGCTTGAATGTTGTACAAAACAAAGGGACGCTTGATTATTATAAAGATGCATTATTGCCAGTGTATCAGGAAATCTGCGGGGAGGTCGAAACTTATATAAAAATTGAGGATAATTTTGAGCAATTTCTTAGATCAAACCCCAATAATCCATTATACAACGAAATACTTGGCAAAAATGCACACCCCCGCGATGCAGTGAAGATTTTTAGAGAGTTTTTGGCAGATGGCCTAAACTGCTATGGGGCAAAAATAAAGATTGAAACCGCTGACACAATACATATTCAAAAAGATAAAATCGTCTCCTCTGGTGTGACAGCGCCTCCCGAATCAGAAATAAAAGGAATAGTAAGATCTATTGCCAATGCCGAATCCCTTTCGCATCTATATGAGGCGTGGCTGAAATTTAGGATGACTTATTTCGATTCCATAGAACGTTTATATGGGCTTTTAAGGGACCGGCCGAATTCTGCTTCGCGGTACCACAGCGATGGTAGAATACGAGACGAAAGGATTAAAAATGTGGCAAACCATACACAATCATTGGCTAAAGAAGCGCTTAGTGCATTAGAAGGTTTACCTTTTCTATCTGAAGGCGAAAAGCCTGAGGTTGCACTCATAATGGCTCAAAGAAGTATAATTCTAAGTTTGGATAGGCTTGTTTCAAAGGTAATCGCGAGCTCTGACTCCACAACTTTTTCAGATTTCCAAAATGTATTGAAAAGGATTAATAACCCTCTTTTATGGATTTATAATGTTTTTTTTGCGAGGTCCCATGTACTTTCGTATTTCAAAAGAATGAACGACAATGGTATAAATCTTAGACTTTGGTTTCCTGAAGACGATGTGGTTTTTTTGCATGAAAAACCACGGGTCCTTCAAGAAGCTATTGAACGATTATTCCTTGAAATAACAAGAAAAAAAGGTGCCGTCATTGAATTCTCATTTGACGACACCCATAAGGCGCTTATCATTGCTTCAAATAAGCCATTAGAACTTGGCGCAAATTATAATTTATCAAGGCTCTTGGGCGAACTGAAATGCTTACTGTATGGACCAACATTTTTAGAAAAAGTCTTGGCCCTCTTTTTTGCAAAGTCCTTGACATATTTTGTCTTAATACC
>Ga0136652_1001042_pt1 | contig 12306 bp, 12 predicted proteins | sample ConPoolayeEmetaG_FD_94864 | JGI IMG/M metagenome (GOLD analysis project Ga0136652, IMG submission 94864) | Hot spring microbial mat communities from California, USA to study Microbial Dark Matter (Phase II) - Cone Pool mat layer E metaG... ...
AGAAAGATTATTATACCTTGGAGGAGAAGTATTTCTGTCATATTTTTCACCAAGGGGGGTAAGAATACCCTTCCCTCCACTATAAGGGTATCCCTACCCCCAAAACTCATTTTCAAATACTGATAATCAACGTATAAAATAGGGATACGCGTATCGAAGAATAACATTATGTGGGATCTCACCAAGTGGCGCCAAATAGAGCAAGTCGGACACTCTTTGAGTAAGATGTATTTCAAATCTTAGAAAAGTTTAGAGAGCGCTTTACTTCCTTTAAAAAAGTTACTTAATGGTGATATGTAAATTGCCCGAAAAGCCGCGGCAACCAAGTTTAAAAAGTAAAACCCTCGGATTAATAGTGAATCCTATTGCGGGGATTGCAGGTAAATATGCGTTTAAAGGTTCAGATAATCCTGAATTAGTCCAAAGGGCGATTGAATTGGGGGCGAAACCAATCTCGCCAGAAAGAGCCAAAGAAGCTCTGCTTGTTCTTAACCCCTTGAAGGATGTATTAAGACTTTTAACTTTTCCGGGTATTATGGGTGAGGATGAGGCGAGAGAGTGTGGCTTTGAACCAGAGGTTGTTGGTGAACTTTCTTCTGTAAAAACCACCCCTGAAGATACTAAAAAGGCAGCTAGAATAATGGCTGAGAGGGGGGCCGAATTAATCCTTTATGCTGGCGGCGACGGCACCACAGTCGACATACTTGAAGCTATAGACCAAAAAGTCCCAATTTTAGGAATTCCTTCAGGAGTAAAAATCTGGTCAGCCACATTCGCTACAACCCCAAAAACCGCTGGTCTCATCACATTACGTTATTTATGGGGTGAACTCCCAGTTAGGGAAGCTGAAGTAATGGATATTAATGAGCAATTATTCAGAAGAGACGAGTTAAATGTCCAGTTGAAGGGTTACGCAATAACCCCCTACGAACCTCAGTACTTACAAGGCTCCAAATGGATGAGTCCACAAACAACAAATGAGATAGAGGATCAAAATGCCATAGCCCGTAGTGTTGTTGAGAACTTAGAACCTAATACAGTTTATATAATTGGGCCTGGAACCACCTGCAAAGCGATAGCTGACTTATTAGGCATAGACAAGACCTTACTGGGAGTAGATTTAGTTCAAAATGGACGAATTATTGCGAAAGATGCTGACGAACGCGAGATTCTCAAAGCCATAGAAAATGCAAAATCCAAAATAATTATAACGCCTATAGGTCGCCAAGGCTTTATTTTTGGAAGAGGGAATCAGCAAATAAGCCCTGAGGTGATTAAAAAAGTTGGAATTGAAAATATTATTGTTATAGCCACGCCCTACAAGCTCTCAACAATACCAACACTAAGAGTTGATACCAGTTGCCCCGAACTTGATGAGAAACTAAGAGGATACATCAGGGTAATTACGGGATACCGCCAAATATTAATAAAAAAAATTCAATAACATCCAAAAATTAAAATATAATAACATTTAACCTAAATTTATTCTCGCGATACTCTTAAAAATAACTGAAACGAAATAAGCTAAAAGTAAAAATATTTGGATTCAGTTGGCGGTCAGTGGTGTCTAAACTACAACAGTTTATATACGAGGCAAAAAAGCTTATCCCTATACCAAGGGTCCAAGTAAGCAGGCAGACATTATTACTAGCTCTATCTCTTCTCTCGATTTTCGTAATAGCACTCTGTATACGATGTATACCCTTCTTTATCTACCCTTCGTATATAAGAGCCTTCGATCCCTGGCTCCAGTATGAAAACGCTCTATACGTTTCAATATTTGGTTTTGACTCCTGGTTTGGTTGGTATGATCACGCCTCATGGTATCCCATTGGTAGGGATATATCTCAATCATTCTTTCCGGGAACCCCTTTTGCCGCTGCAACCATATACTTTTTGCTACATGCCATTGGGTTTAATATTGACATTTACATGATATGTTATTTCTTTCCCGCGTTTATGGGCGCCGTAACTTGTGTAGCAACCTATTTCTTGGGGAAAGAAATCTTGGACAAGAAGACTGGACTTATTGCAGCATTCCTCCTGGCGTTTACTCCTGCTTTTATTGAACGAACCATGGTTGGCTTTTTCGATAATGAGTCAGTAGGAATGCTGTTTCTGGTGCTATCAATATACTTTTTCGTACGTTCCCTAAAAAGAGGTTCAATAACATCTGCTGTTCTGGCGGGTCTCTGCCTAGGAGGGCTGGCGGCTAGTTGGGGTGCCCATCTATACCTAATGTACATATTTGCCCTAACTGCAATACTGTTATTGTTAATAAAAAAATATACACCCCGCCTCTTTATGACTTATAGTGTTACAATAACATTAGCAGTTATTATTATTACACGTGTACCAGCAGCGGGCGGCCCAGACGCATTAAAATCTATGAGTGTTATACCTGCATTAATCGTTTTGGCAATATTCCTATTTTATGAGGTTTTCCTCCGCCTTAATGCTCAAAGAACAATGATTCTAGAAAGTGTCATAAGGTATATTCCTTTAAAAGGTAAAGCTCTGGAAGGAGTCCAGTGGTTTTTCCAGAACAGAAAAAGATTCCTGATACTAGTTGGAGGGATAGTTTCAATTTTGGCAGCCTTGCTCATTGTAGTTAACTTAGATGTTTTTGGTAATATTTCTGGGCTTGCACCTAAATTTGTCTCAATAATTTACCCTACATACCGGGAAGAACAACACATTGTCGCAAGTGTTGCAGAACAGATGCCAACTCCTTGGGGAATTTTCTTTTACGACCTCAACTTTCTTGTTGTTCTTTTTCCAGTAGGATTATACTTTGCATTCAAAAGAAGATACGAAGAAGATTTACTATTAATAATATATGGAGTTACTGTAACATATTTTACTGGATCAATGATTCGTATTATAATCATGTTAGCTCCTGCCGCATGTATATTAAGCGCCTACGCCTTATCAATAATATTTAAACCGCTAGCCCAAGTTATCACTAGAAGAACCCTAACTATAGCTAGAAGACGAAGAATGAGAATCAGTGTTCCCCTAGGGCGTGACACTGCCCTGCTGGTTTTTGCAATAATAGGAATAATTTTAGTCTACGCCTTCCTTCAAGGAGTTAATACTACCATATACTCTCCTCCGCCTTCAATGATAGTTAGGGATAGTTATGGTGGAGCATATCTGGATTGGGATCAAGCGTTTTCATTTATGAGAAATGAACTTCCCGAGGATGCTGTGGTTGCGGCTTGGTGGGACTACGGTTACTGGATCACAGTTAAAGGTGGAAAGATAACTTTGGCGGATGGGAACACGCGTAATTTCACACAAATAGGCTGGATTGGTCGCGCCTTTATGGAAACTAGCGAAATAAGATCCCTAGAGGACTTCCGAAGATTTAATGCTACACATGTACTGGTGTTTTTCGGATACAACGATGGTAACATACACGGCGATGAAGGAAAATGGTTATGGATGGTTAGAATCTCATTCGACGAAATAGTAAACTTGGTACAAAATCTCTACGAATCTGGAGCGTCTCAAGAGTACATAAATAATTTCATTGCCAACACCCCCTATGAATACCAGTTCTATAATCCTTACGTACTACCGGGGACATCAACGATTCAAGAAGCCTTCTTTAACAGCACAATCTATAAACTATTGTACTATCACGCCCCAGAACCAAAAATTCATCCCAATTACTACAACACTCTAAACCGTAACCTATATACTCAAATGAGCAACAATAAATATCCTCTGGTTATCGGTGGGAACGAAACGCTTCAAACTACATACATATACCTGTGGTCCAGTTGGACTGCAGGTTTTAGGACTCTCAACCATTTCAAACCAGTATTTATATCCAGCAATGGACTCGTGAAAATCTACGAGATAGACTACTCAATTCTAGACTCAAAGCTTGATATCAATAATCTGAGAGTATATGATGATTCAACGGGCGTTTTAAACATAACAAATACTGGATTAACTACGTACAACATCACCCAAATACTTTCAAACGGAACTAGTTGTACACTTAATATAACCCTTCCAATAAGTTTGGCGCCTGGAGAAAGAAAAGAAATTACCTTCAATGTAACTCAAACAGTTAACGTAGGCGATAAACTAATTATTCGAATAGTTACAAGTATACCTGACTTTTATGTAGAAAAAATTGTTACAGTAGAGGCGAAACCTTGAGCTTGATACTTAGAGGAAAGAGTTCTATCAAGATTAGCGGATACGAATTAGCGTTCTAGTTTAAAACCCCAAACAATTTTCTAACTTAACTCCCCTTAAAATTCGTGATTTTTTAATTCTGAATCATATCTTTAACCGGAGGTTTACAAATGAAATTTATGCTTCGGAAATGTGTATCGTGTGGGGAATATACCTTTAAAGAGGTTTGTCCTTACTGTGGAGGTAAGGTTAGGATACCACATCCTTCAAGATTCTCAATTGAAGACCGAGTTGGCAAATGGAGGCGTCAGCAAAAAAGGGAATTTTACAAGAGGTGTGAAACGTCTAAGGGAACATAGAGAATATTAACTTTTCGGAATCACCAATGTTCCGCCTTCATTCTCTATGCTTGCCTTGGCGGTGTTAATAATTTTTTCTAATGCAGACTCGGCTTGTTTGTAATCATCGGCAGTGATTTCTATTCGATACTTTGGTGAGCCTAGAGTATATATATTTATAGTAACTTCTTCATTTTGTACAGCGTTAATTGCATCTCTAAACGCCTTTTTTATGGCATCTATACCTGCACGCTTCCAGCAAGTCATTTCTACTGTTCTTGCAACGTTAACTTTTGGGGGTTCTACGTGTGTTTTCGCTATTTCGGTAACTACTTCAATCCATTCTTTATTTACCCCTAAATCCTCTAGTACTTTTGATCCTTTCTCAGATATTATCTCTAAGCCTCTGTATATGCTGCCATGTGCTTCTTCTAATTTGGAACCTACTTCCGTGTATGCTTCATCTAGAGTTTTTCCAATTTTTGCAGCTGCCATTTCCAAGAGTTTTTCTGCCTTTTGAGTTCTTTTCCATTCTTGTATTTTTTGGCGTCTTTGTTGTTCATTGACGCGCCTCAAAGAAAGATCTATGAATCCTTTTTGTGGGTTTATTCTGAGCACTTTTGCCACTACTTTCTGTTTTTCTCTAACAAAATTTCTTATGTTTCGAACCCAACTCAGAGCGATTTCCGATATGTGAATCATTCCCTCTTTGTTATCGTACTCGTCAAGCTGAACATATGCTCCGTGATTAGCAATTCTGGTGACTGTTCCAATCACCAAGTCCCCCTTTTCTGGATATTCCCTTTTTGGCCTGACCACCATTATCACCTAGTCTAACTTAGAAACTGTTGCTTACTTTTTTTAACCATTATTGCTGCTTTTCCTCCAAGTGGTTTTACTAGAGGCTTACCACATACGTTGCACTTAACGATGGTGCTTGCCCTATCAAAAACAATCTGCTCTGAACCACAATCGGAGCATTGCACGTTAATAAACCTACTTTTAGGTTGAGGTAAAATTTCTTTGCGTTTAACCATATGCAGAATACACTCCTACTGAATTTCCAATTTTTTAAGACGCATTCCCTTCTTTTGAATGGTATGCCCACACTCTTTGCATTTTAACTTAAGGGAAAACTTTTTGGTAGTCTTAGCAAATCTTTTTTGTATTGGTTTGCCCCAGCTCTACAATTATATGTAGAAGTGTTTGGGCTGACTACCATACCCCTTTTTCTTCCTACTATAACGCCTAGCACCTTGCGCCATTTTTCTGTCCTTACCCTTCTTATACAAGGAAACGGAGTGTTCAGTGTATGTTCTGCACTTCGGGCAGTAGGTACGTTTTTCTTTAGGATATAACATCAGTATACACCCTTTCTATATTCGATTACATTTAGACAATGATGATTACACTTATATGTAATTTGAGCAATATCCACAACTCATTTTATACCTTTCGATTTTATATGCATTTAGAAGAAAAAGCTGACAACCTTATTTGTTACTCCCCGAAGGTGTCCTCTAAATTAAATTTGTTGAAAAAATAGAAGCTTCGCAGCATTTTTTAATATTAACGCTTTTGCATTCTCCCTTGGTAGGGTAGCAATGTCCTCAACTTGGAACGGTCCATAAATCTTCATATCGCTCCCCACTATAGCTGGAATCTGCTTTAAAAATCGAATTGGAATAAACGTTTCATCCTTTTCTTCGATTACTCTAATTTCTGGGGAGAGGCTTTTTCCATTAAAAAGTTGCGAAAATGCATTTTTAAGGTGTTCATATACTACTTTTTCTTCCTGTGTTAATTTTTCGGTGTTTAGTTCTTTTTTGGCACGTATGTTCCTCAAAATTTTCTCAAGCCGGATATTTATGAGATCATTTAATATTAGATAGAGAATATCATATTCTTTTTTGACAAGCTTACTCGCTAATGGATCTGATTCATTTTTGTATAGTTTTATTTCTTCTAAAAATTTTTTAGCTTCAATGTAGAAGTTAGTTTCAAGTTTCTGTAAGCTTTCTTCTTTCTGTTCTTTCTCCCAGACACTATAGATTTTTTCATACATAACATGTTACCTCGATTAAGTTTTTAGAATTTGGGCAACTCCTTTACAGAGGAGAAACACTGCCGCGGATAGTGGCAGTTCAACTTTTTCGTCTTTGTAGGGCCCAAAGGTTTCTTCTCCAATTCTAAAAGTAGGCACATCACCTGCGCGCACTGTTATTTGCCCCTCGAAAATCTGCGAATCGCTGAAGGGATCAAAGCTAGCTATTTCATTCAATTTTAAGGGTTTTACTTGGAAGCCTGTTTTTCCGTTAATAGATGTTGGAAGGCGTATAAGTCTATGTATATCAGCAGTAACCGGTTCATCTATTTTCCCCTTGGCCATATTTATAGCGCGTTCCACAATGAGAAACCAGAAGTTGATGTCAATATTTCTCATCGCATCCCAAAGCGGAGGGTGCTGGCTCAAGGAATTTATTATTTTTTGCTTTTCTTTTATTAACATTAGCAATTTTTTCTTTGTGTACTTGTCTTCCATAATAATTTCATTTTCCTGTAACTTGGAAATAAATTTAATAACATTTCGTGTAATTCGTCCTCCCCATCCCTTATCATTAGTATCAGGTCCAGTGATTACCTTTTTGCGTCCAATTTCTTGAAGTCCATGTAACTCTGGGTCGATTCCGCCGCCTTTAATATAGTCGATTATCTCTCTTCTTGCTTGAGAATTAAGCTCCTTCACCACTTCTGATTCGACATGTATATGGTACCCTCTGTGCCCAGAAAAACAGATGCCAATTTCACTTTTAGATAATCCAAAGTCAGGAATTAGAAAATCCTCCACAATTTTAATTGTCTCTAGCTTAGCATAATCCAAGCAAGTATCGCAGAGCCATTTTAACTCTTCGATTTTGGACTCTCCACAAACGGGGCATTTATCTGGTTTGATCCCCTTGTCTGCCTTGCCGCATACCTGGCACTTCCACTTGTCATGTTCATTTTTACAACTAGTTTCAATATGATCCGCATCAATGTCAAAAATTAAATCACATCCCTCCCATCCTTTCATAGGCATTTTAGGCATAGCTGGCTGGAAATAGTAAGCGGCAGAGTAGAACACATCTGAGGGCGCCTCTCTAGCTAGAAACGTCTTTAACTGGTTCTCATCCTCAAAACTTAAATGTCTAATAATTGACCCATACTTAAAAAACATAAAACCGAATTCTCTTTTACGCAGGTTAGAGGGCGAAATTATTCTATCAAAATTATCATTATAATAATTCCCAAACAAATTCGTTAAAAAATCAGCGGTACTCATTTAAAAATCCCACTCTAAAATCAATTTATCATCTACTGGTCAAATATTATAAACAATGCCAACTCAAATAACTGCTTTTTCGCTTCCTTTTTGTCTACGCAAACTATTACGATAATAATTTAGAGGATGCTTTACCCCTTGGCACAACTCATTTTTTTCACATAGACCATATGTTTGAAGTGTGCTGCATGTCGGTGGAGTATATTTTGTTCCACCTCCTCTAATTCCTGCGATATGCTCCACTTGATATCTAGTTAGTTCCTCATCAAAATCAGCAACATTACTAAATATTTCTACAAGCTCATCAACAGACATGCCTATATTTATCAGGAAAGAAGTGAGGGTAAACCTTGCGTGATGAGACATACTTTTACCTGTAATAGCGTCGGATAAAATTTTCGATATGCAGGGAGGAAAACTATCTCTGGAGACTTCACCAAACCCTCCATCAATACCTTTATCTTTTTTTTGGGCTACTAACTTCGATTCTATAATATTAACCATTTCTTTTATTTCTGACGGCAGATCCGGTGGTTTACCTTTTTTTTCCATAAGGCGCCACTTTACCGCTTCAGAGATCAACCTAGCCACATCATTTTTCCGAAGATATACGTAACCCCTATGCAAAACTCTGTTTACTAGTTTCCAGTATTTATCCTGAAAATATGGAGCGTATTCCAAGTAGTTGACAACATTTAGTTCATAATCGTAAAAACGCCCACTAATGCTTTGGCGTGGCGCCTTTCTAATATCCCACCCAAATGTTTCTCTTGCAATATGAATCAGTTTATCATTTTCTTCCATAGCTAAAAGTTTATCAACACGTTTAGACTCTGCAACCGCATATCTTCTTCTTAAATAATCATCTCCTAGTGATTCGACAAGTAGACGCGCCAATGGAAAAGAAAGGAGCTCTTCTATGTAATTATCATCTTTGTAAGAAACGATTCCCTTTTCTAAAGCTTCAATGACCCGTTCACTACCTCTTCTAAGAAGAGAAGAATATTTTGGAGAAACCAAATCCCCAATATCTAAATTTAGATTCTCAATATATTTCTGGGCTTCCTTTGTGAAGGGATACTTAGCTAAATCACCTTTGGATGACATAAACACCATTTCACTAACCCTTATCTAACATGGTTAATAAACAAAATTAATATTTTTCATCCATTTCCTAATTTTGACCCTTAAACTAATATATCCTAGTTGGACATTTAAACACTTGTGAAAACAGTAAATTTAATTCAGAGAAACACACTACAATACACACTAGTTTAAAGAGGCGCCTTACTTCCTCCAGAACTTTTCGCTTGGCATTATTCTTTCTGCAGATGTGTTATTACTAATTATAAAAATTTAAATTAAAAGACACATTGCTCTCAAATAGGATCCGTTTCTATAACTCCTTTATTCTGCTTCTATTCTTGGAGCTAGCCAATATGTTAAGCGCCCTCCGCCAATAATGTTGAATTCTAGTTTTATAGGCATACTGGTTGAGAACTGAACTGTAACTGTATCGCTTGCCGCCGCTGCCTTCATCATATCCATTAGGTAGCTGAGAGCATACATTGCTTTAGAATTTTCAGTTACATTTAACTCAAGGACTGCGTCGCTAGATTTAGGCAACCTGATTTCTACCCCTCCTGTATCTCCTGAAGCATTGATATCCAACTCTTCGGGGGTGGCCTCAACTTCTACATGGTCACTTATCACTTCTGCGTCCTTCAAGGCTTCCTTCAAAGCGTCTGCAGTCATTTTGATTTCGGCGTTAAATTTAATTGAGGGAACAGGAGTTTCTTCATGTGTCAAATCAAGTAAGCCAATATGGAATGTGCGTATGGATGCGCCCTTAAACGTAACATTAAGCTTATTCTTTTCTGGATCGAGAGACAGTTCTAACGCGTCTCCGCCCCCCGCTCTTCTCATTATTCTGGACATATCCTCAAGGTTTATTCCCAGTTTAACTTCACCACTACAGTTATATTCGCTAAAGGCGTTTTTTGGTAGTTCGAAGTCAACCATAGCTACATGACTGGGATCCATCGCCCTGGCGTGCAGGGAATTTTTGTCTGCTATGAAAACTAGTTCATCGACTAAACCAGATAGAGCGTCTATAATGTTTTTCCAAAGCTTCGCATCCGTAAAGGCGAATTTAAGAGACATACATATCACCTTTTTTAAGGGTTCTCAAATAAACTAATATAAGTGATTTGAGGTAAATCAACCCATGCCCCATTTAAATAATTAATTTACAGGTGCATATTTACAGTCCCATTCATTTTTAAACAATTCTCATAATAATTCTGTTGTTCCCCTTTATAAGCTCCCTAGGTTAAGTCAAAACATCTTTTCTACAGATTTCTTTAACCGCTCCACTTCTGAGCGTAACTCAATATTAAGTTTATTCATGTTTTGAATTATATTTGCGTTGATTTGTATTTCGCCATCTTCTTCTGCTGGTAAAACTGTTCCAAATACTCTTACCTTATCCCCTACTTTAACTTTGCTTAATATTGCATCATCAAAAGCCACAATTTTTGCCTTACCAGTCCCATCATCAATAAGGGCGACGTTTTGTCTTTTCTCTAAAACAACACCCAGAACTTTAATAAAAGAAACATCATTTACAGCAATATCCTTAATCTGTTTTTCAATTGCAGGATGCTTAGGTCTCCATGAACCGCCCTCATTACGCTGATTACGCGACATTAAAATCAACTCTTCAAATATTGAAACGTAAAGACTCTATTAAATGTATTACTGCCCCAAAAGTCAGGTGGATCTTCCTTAAAGTTCTAGGTTAATTGTGAATCTTTTATGAGATTAGTTGGAGCGTTCAATTATGATTTGCTCCAAAGCCTCTCTAAGTATGTGGCACATTTTCGTCCTCTTTCTGGGGTCAATTGCAACCATTCCATACGTTTTTACATTTAAAAGATCTTCAACTTGCGAGGGCTTCATCGCACCTGGAAGATCCTGTTTATTAGCTATAGCTAAAACTATAGTATTAGGTTTATTGCAAAATTCTTCAATTATTTTGCGGGTGTTTAAAACGTTTACAGGGGTTGAATCAGTAACTACAAAGATGACCTTCGCTCCCCGCATAAAACCATTCCACAAAAAACGAAAACGATCTTGCCCCGCAATATCAAAGAGACTAACTTCGCATTCACCCAATGTCACAAAACCGAATGATATACCGATGGTCTGTTCGTAGTTAGTGACTGTCCTATTTTCACTTAAAAGGGTTATGATACTGGTTTTCCCAACCGCGGGAAGCCCGATAAAAGCTACTTTTTCATGTCTCATTTATTCGTCCTCTCGTCACTTATAATGAGAACCAAATTTTATGTAGCTTATTTTAGATTTTGAACCTTAGTGTTACTGTAATATTGATGAGGATATTCAGTATACAAATTTGTACAAATAAATATAGGGTCTAATAATTTTATATTAAAAACATACATACGCTGAAGCGTTCTAGACAGAGAATGAAAATAATTTTCATGGTAACCTACATAAGCTTCGCTTTTTAGGCAAAGTATGAAAAATCTTTTCTTGTTCTCCCGCGTCTTAATGGTGTTGTGGGCGCCGGTGGAAGACCGTTCTTATTTTGGGGCTCTTGACCCCCTTTAATGGTAAACTGGTCTTCGCCCCCTCTTGACGGCTAGACAAATTGGGCCTTGGAGCCCGCATGGCAAATTGTCGCCGATGACCTTTAAGGGGCGTCTCCGGCGCTCCAATATTAGGAGGTGTAGTTTGTGTTAGATAAGGCTTGCGGTGTGGATGTCCATAGGGACAGCCTCGTGGCAGACATCATAGGTGACGCCTCGGCGGAGAAGAGGGCTAGATTCGAGAACAGCTTGGAGGGCATAGAAAACATAAGGGCTTGGCTTAGAGAAAACGAATGTGAACATGTGGTTATGGAGTCCACGGGAGTTCACTGGGTTCCCCTCTACACAGCCCTTGAGGAGGCGGGGGTTCATGTGGTGCTGGCGAACGCCTACAAGGTTAAGAGCACACCAGGCCGTATGACCGACACCACAAGTGCACAGTGGTTGGCTCAGCTCCTGAGAAGCGGTTTGTTAAGCCGAGCTACGTTCCTGAGAGGGGGATTAGGGACTTGAGAGAGTTGACCCGGTTCCGGTTTTTAAGCTTGTTCAAACCAGAGCCGATTTTAAGAATCGGTGCCACAAGGTTCTTGAGAGGGTTAACATAAGGCTGGGTTCCAGACTCAGCGACATCTTTGGAAAGGCGGGGACGGAGATCCTTTGAGGGCCTCATAAACGGAAAGACAGTAGAGGACATAATTGACCAGAGCCAGAACAAGTGGCTGAAGAAGAGGAAGGAAGAGATTGTCAGGGTGGTTGGGGGAGCCTTAAGCCAGGTGGACATGTTCATACTGGGGCAGTGTATGGACACGGTGAAGTGCTTAGATCAGGTGATTGGTGGGTTGGATGATATGATTAGGGGATTGGTTAACGAGGATGA
>Ga0136652_1001043_pt1 | contig 12300 bp, 10 predicted proteins | sample ConPoolayeEmetaG_FD_94864 | JGI IMG/M metagenome (GOLD analysis project Ga0136652, IMG submission 94864) | Hot spring microbial mat communities from California, USA to study Microbial Dark Matter (Phase II) - Cone Pool mat layer E metaG... ...
CCGCGTCCCGCTGCTGGTCGATGCTACTCAGACCGCGGGCTGCCGGCCGATGCGGATGGACCGGGACGAAATCGACCTGCTGGCTTTTACAGGACACAAGGGGTTGCTCGGCCCGCCGGGGACTGGCGGACTGGCAATCGGTCCCCGCTTCGAGGTCGGACGGCTGCCGCCTTTGGTGCGTGGCGGCACCGGAAGCCGGTCCGAGTCGGAGGAGCACCCGGAGTTCCTGCCGGACAAGTACGAGGCCGGCACGCCGAACACCGTCGGGCTGGCCGGTCTGGCGGCCGCCGTCCGCTATTTGCTGACCCGCGGCGTGGACCAAGTCGCCCAGCACGAGCAGGTTTTGACACAACGGCTGATCGACGGTCTGACCGCCCTGCCCGGCGTCCGCGTCCTCGGTCCGCGGCGGGCTGAGCTTCAAACCGCAGTCGTTTCGTTCGTTGTGGCCGGCCGATCACCCTCCGCGATGGCCCAGGCTCTGGACGAGCAGTATGACATCCTTTGTCGCCCCGGCCTGCATTGCGCCCCGTCGGCTCACCGCACTCTGGGGACGTTTCCGGCCGGGACGGTCCGCTTCTCGCCCGGGCCGTTCACCACGATCGAGGAGATCGACCAGGCGATTGCTGCCGTGACGCGCCTGGCGGAGGAGCGCCCGGGTGGCTGACTTCGCAGTGATCCTCATGTACACCACCAGCCACGCGATCTACGCGGAACGCGTGCTTCGACAGGCCGGAGTAAGCGCCAAACTCATCCCCACCCCGCGCCACCTGAGCAGCGACTGCGGGTCGGCTCTGCGAATCGCGGCCGTTGACCGGGCCCGAAGCGAGCAGGCGCTGACCGAGGCCGGAGTCCCCTTCGACCGGATCGAGCCGCTGGATGAATGATTGCCGCCCAGGCCGGCGGGACCGATGGGTGGCAGCGGCGGGTCCTGGCCCGTCGAACTGCGGCCGCAGGCAGGCCGCTGATCGGGGCCGGCAACCGGCGATGTGGTGAGGGCGGCTCGCCCTGCCCTATTGCTCCGGCCGTCGATGGCGGACGATCGCCCCGGTGGCCAGAAAAACCACGTCCTCCGCAATGTTGGTGGCATGATCGGCGATTCGCTCCAGGTTCTTGGCCACCGAAAGCAGGTCGAGCAGCCCGCCGATTTGTGGCATCTGCCGGGGGGCCACCGCCACCATCTGCCTGACGATCTGACCATACAGGGCGTCTATGGCCGCGTCATCGTGGATCACCTGACGGGCCAGGTCCGAATTCTCACTGGCGTAAGCCTGGATCGCGCTGCGCAATGCCTGGCGGGTCAGCCGGAAAAGCGCCCTGAGGTCTTCGCTCTGGCTGGCAAGCTCCTGGACTGCCAGGTGCCGGGCCCGCTCGGCAATGTTGACCACGCAGTCGGCCACCCGCTCCAGGTCGCTGTTGACCTTCAGAATCGTGGCCAGCAGACGCAGATCGCGCCCGACCGGCTGGTAGAGTGCCAGCAACCGGATGACCTCGGTCTCGACGCCCACCTCTTCCGCGTCGACCTCCTCATCCCGCGCGACGATCCGCAGAGCAAGAGCTTGGTTGGTCTGAAAGGCTGCCTCGACGGCCTCCTCCAGCATGTCCTCGACCTGGCTGGCCATGCGCAGGGAGCGCCGCCTCAAATCGTCCAGCAGATGCACGAAGTGTACGGTCATGAATCGCTCTAGCCGAATCGGCCGGTAATGTAGTCCTGAGTCCGCGGATCGTGGGGCGTGGTGAACAGGCGACTGGTCAGGTCCACTTCCACCAACTGACCCATGAGCATGAAGGCGGTCCGATCGGAAACCCGGGCGGCCTGCTGCATGTTGTGAGTGACCAGCACCACCGTGTACTGGGATTTGAGCTCATCGATCAGGTCCTCGACGCGCGCGGTGGCGATCGGGTCCAGCGAGGAGCAGGGCTCGTCCATGAGCAGAACCTCGGGCTGCATTGCGATGGCCCGGGCAATGCACAGCCGCTGCTGCTGCCCCCCGGAGAGCGTCAGAGCACTGTGATCCAGCTTGTCCTTCACCTCATCCCACAACCCCGCCTTCCGCAGCGACTCCTCGACCAGCTCGGCCAGATTCCCGCTGTATCCGTTCACTTGCGGTCCCCAGGCCACGTTCTTGAAGATCGATTTGGGGAACGGGTTGGGCTTCTGAAAGACCATCCCGATTCGGCGGCGCAGCGCGACCGGGTCGGTCCCCGGGGCGTAAACGTCCTGCCCCAGGAACATCAGCCGCCCGCTGACGTTCACCCCGTCGACGAAGTCGTTCATTCGATTGATGGCCCGCAGGAAAGTGCTCTTGCCGCAGCCGGATGGCCCGATAATCGCGGTGACCTGCTTGGGCAGAATATCAAGTGTGACGTTCCGGACGGCCGCGAAGCTGCCGTAGCGGATGGTCAGGTCTTCGGTTCTGATCACCGGGCTGGAGTTCTGGTCGATGATCGTTTCTGGCCGGGCCGACACCAGACTGGCCAGGTTCAGGGTTTGGGTAGCGGCGACTGGGCGGCTGACAGTTACCATAGCCTGCGTCTCTGATACCACGCCCGGATGCCGACCGCCAGGGCGCTGGTCCCCAGCAGAACGCCCAGCAGAACCAGAATGGCGGCCCCGGTCAACTGGACAAACTCCGGCGAGGCCAGTTCCGACCAGTTGAAGATTTTTATCGGCAGCGCGGAGAAGCCGTCGAGGGGGCTGGTCGGAACGGTGCGGCTGTAGGCGACGGCTCCGACCACGATCAGCGGGGCGGCCTCGCCGACCGCCCGCGATAGCGCCAGGATCATGCCGGTCATGATGGCGGGCAACGCCGCGGGCAGGACGTGGTCGCGGACGGTCTGCCAGCGGGTGGCTCCGACCGAGTATGCCGCTTGGCGGATGGATTGCGGCACTGCCGCCAACGCCTCGCGGGTGGTGATGATCGCGACCGGTAGGATGAGCAGGGCTAGGGCGGCCGCCCCGGCCAGGACGCTGCGTCCCAGTGCGCACCAGCGGACGAAGACGGTCAAGCCCAGCAACCCGTAGACCACGGAGGGCACGCCGGCCAGGTTTGCGATGTTCAGGTGCAGGAGCTGCATCAGTCGGCTGCGCGGCGCGAATTCCTCCAGATAAACCGCGGCGGCGATCCCGACCGGGACCGCCAATATGGTCGTCAGTCCGATAAGCCAGACCGTGCCCCATAGCGGGCTCTTTACCCCGCTAGCCAGCGGATCCAGGGTGGACTCGAAGCTGGTCAGGAAGCGCAGGCTCAGCAGATGGCCTCCCTGTCGCCACACGTGCCAGAGCAGGCAGCCCAGCACCAGTCCGGCCGCCAGCGCAGCCAGCCGGCAGGCCAGCCCGAAGAGTCCGCCCAGCACTCGCCGAGCCGCCAGGCGCGGGCGAAACTGGACTGGCTGCCAGTCTATGGCGCTGTCGGCCTGGCTCACTCGTAGACCTCCCGGAATCTGGCCATGATTCTGTGAGCCACCAGGTTTATGGCCAGCGTGATCAAAAACAGAATCAGGCCCGCCATGTAGATCGACTGGTATTCGATGGTGCCGGTCGGGGCGTCACCCTTGCTGACCTGGACTATGTACGCGGCTACCGTCTGCACGCTGACCAGCGGGTTGAGCGTGATCTTGGGCGTGCTGCCGGCCGCGATGGCCACCGCCATCGTTTCCCCCACTGCCCGGGCCAGGGCTAGCAGCACGGCCGCGGTCACGCCCGACAGCGCAGCCGGCAGGACGATGCGAGTGGATACCTCCAGCTTGGTCGCGGAGACCGCGTAGGCCGCCTCACGCAGGCTCCGGGGCACGGCCCGCAACGCGTCGTCGGACAGGGAGCAGACGGTGGGGACGATCATGATCCCGATCACGATCGCGGCGCTGAGTGCGTTGAATACCTCGATGGAAGGGAACAACGGACGCAAAACATGCGGCGTGATGAAGGTGAGGGCGAAGTAGCCGTATACCACGGTGGGAATGCCGGCCAGAATCTCCAGCACCGGCTTGGCGATCTGCCGAACCGGCCGCGAGGCATACTCGCTTAGGTAGATTGCCGCGGCCAGCCCGATCGGAATGGCCACCGCCAGCGACAGTATTGAAATCAGGAAGGTCCCACATAGTAGCGGGAGAATCCCGTATTCCTGCCCGGTGCGCGGTGCCCATTGCCGGTCGAAAAGGAACTCGGTCAGTGGTACGTGCCGGAAGAACGGAAGCGACTCGCTGAACAGCACCCAGACGATGCCCATGGTGGTCGCCACCGACACCAGCGCGCACAACAGCAACACCCCCTCCAAACCGCCTTCTCTCAGGCGTTGCCAACGACGCATTTTCGCCCCGTCCGGCTGGGTCGCGGCCTGCCGCTCGCACTCCGGCCTGGGCATTCAGTCCGTCCGCTTGAAGGCCTCGGCCAGCGGCCGGTGGACGGCGTGCTGGTCTTCGTAGACCGTGCCGGTGGTCCGCTGTTCGAAGCGGTGCCAGGCGATCTCGTATATCTCGGAAGGCAGCGCCACGTATCCCACCTTGGGATGCTCGACGATCCGGGCGGCGTCCTTGAGCAGGAACCGCACGAAGGCGGCCACTTCCGGGCGGTCCGCGGCCTGCCGATTGACGTAGATGAACAGCGGACGGGAAAGCGGACTGTAGGTGTTGGCGCCGATGGTCTCACGAGACGGCTTGATCGGCTCGCCGTTGCCATTGTCGATCGCCAGCAGCTTGAGCCGCTCCCGGTTGTTCTCGTAGTAGGAGAACCCGAAGAAACCCAGCGAGCCCCGGTCGCCGGCGATGCCCTGCACGTTGGCGGTCTGCGTGGCGCTGGCGCTGTAGACCGGGTCGAACCGCAGGGTTTTGGCCTCTCCCCCGATCACCGCCTCGACGAAGTAATCGTAGGTGCCGTTATCGGTGCTGGGGGCGTAGATTTTCAACGGCAGGTCGGGAAAGCCCGGGCGAATCTGCTTCCAGTTGGTGATCTGGCTGCCGGCCTCGAAAATCCGTTTCAGCTCTTCCAACGTCAGCCAGTCGCACCAGGTGTTCTGCGGATGGACCATCACGGCGATGCCGTCATAGGCGATGGGCAGCTCGATGAACTCCACCCCGACTTCTCTGGCCCGGGTCAGCTCACTCGGCTTTATGGGGCGGGAGGCGTTTGAGATGTCGGTACGCAGCTCGGCCCGGTCATCCAGGAACTTCTTGAACCCGCCGCCGGTGCCGGAAATGCCGACCGTGACCTGCACCTTGGGCTGCACTTGGCTGAACATCTCCGCCGCCGCCGCCATGATCGGATAGACAGTGCTGGAGCCGTCGATCCGCACAGTCCCGGACAGCGACGGCTGCTGGCCGTCGGCGGGACCGCTCCAGGCTGCCGCCAGCATCGCGACCAGACCAACCACTCGCGCTCGGTAGTTCATGCCGCACCTCCTGGCCCTCTCCACCCTCCGGAGTAGACACCAGTGCTCGCAAAACTCGGGCCGGTCCGACCTCGCGGCCGGCCCGCCGGGCGATCGACCCGCCATCGGTCACTGAACACACCCTCCCCGATTGCGGTTAAGCTTCCGTTAAGCCCGGGTCAAACTTAGGCGAAGCCGGGGTGGGCTACGATCAGCCCGGCTGCGGGATGGTCACCGTCACGCAGGTCCCGACCCCGGCCTGGCTCTTAAGCTGTACCGTTCCCTGCATGGCGGCCACGGCGTCGCGCACGATGGCCAGTCCCAGCCCGGTCCCACGCCCCCTGCCCGACCGGGCCCGCTCAACCTGGTAGAAACGCTCGAAGACCCGTTGCTGCTCCCCTTCCGGGATCCCGCAGCCGTCATCTTCGACCTCGAAGATGGCTTGGCCCGGCTGAACGCAACATCTCACCCGGACATGGCCGCCGGCCTCGGTGAACTGGATGGCGTTGTCCACGAGGTTGTCGAGGATCAACCGCAGCAATCGGTAATCGGCCATAATGCTCTGCACTCCGTTCCGATCCCAGTCGATCTCCCAGTTCAGCCCCTTGGCTTTGGCGACCGGTGCGAAGTGCTCGGCTAACTGGCCGGCCAGCTCGGCAAGCGGTAGTGCGGCCGCCTGGGGCGGCCGGGTTGGAGAACTCAGCCGGGAGAGGTCCAACAGGTCGGAAGCCAGCGCGGCCAGCCGAGCGCTGTGCCGGTCGATGACCTCGATGAACTCTCTGGCCTGGCCGCTTTCTGCGGCCAAATCCATCTGTTGCAGCGTTTCAACCGCGGTTCGGATCGGCGACAGCGGCGTACGCAGCTCGTGCGAGGCGTTGGCCACAAAATCCACTTGCAGGTCGAGTGCCCGACGAAGAGCGGTTACGTCGGTGAGCACCAGGAGTCTTCCGGCTGGACCGGCGTCGGATTGCCGGTCGGCCCGCGGTAGCCGCAGGTCGCAGGCTCGCGCTAGCAGGTGGACGGTTCCCCCGGCGGTCTCCAGCCGGAGTTGATGCTCTTCGACCGCAGGTGCCTGCCCGGGCTCTTGCTCGCCGGCATCGGCCGAGCCCGGACCCTCGGTTCTTGCGCGAAGGAGGCGCTGGACCTGGTGGTGCGGCAAGCATTCTTCGACCGTCCGGCCGATGAGGCGGTCCTCATGGCTCTGCGGTGCTTTCAGGTCAAGCAGCCGCCGGGCGGCCGGGTTGATCAGAATGATCCGGCCCTGGCCGTCGACGGCGAGGACCCCTTCCTGAAGCCGGTCCAGCAGCGACTCGAGGGTTCGGCGCTGTCGGTCGATAACCTCGGCGTGGGCCAGGAGTCGGCGACGGGTTTCGTTCACCGACCAGGCCAGGATGGCGAATTCGTCCGAGCCGCTCACCTCGGCTTGAGCCGAAAGGTCTCCTTCCGCCAGCCTCCGGGCGGCCTGGCCCAACCGCTTCAGCAGGCTCGACCACCGTCGGATCATGGCCAATCCCAGGGCCAGCACAGTTGCAACCGCGACCGCCGCGATGGCCAGCACCGCCCGCCCGAAGGAGCGACCGTGAGTCACCAGCGTCCATTGCGGGCGTGCCAGCCAGATCACGCCCAGTTCATCCAGGTCGCTGCCGATCCTGACAGCTACCGCCTGGCTGGGCGTGGGGCCGTGGATGCCCGGGCGTGTGCTTTGCCCCCAGCCCTGCCTCAGGGCGGTCTGGACCTCGGGTTGCTCCAGAAGTCGCTCTGCGATTCTGCCATTCCCCAAAGTATCCAGAAGCACGGTACCGTCGGCGGACAGCACCACCACGTCGGTGCCTTGCTGGTGCAGCGCATATGCCATGCCCGCGATGCGGTGGGCGGTTAGTTGCGTCCAGGAATCGCGCAGTGCACACCTTAGCAGGCGGCCTTCGGCCAACAACTGGTCGGTCAGCTCCTGGTCGCGCAGTCGCTCGACTTCGGCAGTGAACAGCCAGAAAGCTGCCCCCAGCGCCGCCAGGATCACCAGGGTGATCCCACCCAGCCATCTCCAGGAAAGCCCGCCCAGCTTCATCCGGGATCAGCTCTCACTCTGCGTGGTTGCTGGCGGACGAAACGCGTATCCCGCTCCCCGGATAGTCTGAATCCACCCGGCAGCGACCGCGAGTTTCTTGCGCAGGGCGGCCACATGCACGTCGATGGTCCGGTCGGTCACCGCGGCTCCCACCCCCAGCAGAGCGGTGATAAGTTGATCGCGGCTGAGCACTCGTCCGCGGGCGGCCATCAGGGCGGCCAGGAGGCGGAACTCCATGGCGGTCAGCGTTATCGGCCGGCCCTCAACGGTCAGTTCGTGCCGGCCTCGATCAAGAACGAACGGACCGGAAGTCAGCACTTCGGCCGGCCCGCTCGCCGCTTCCTGCCGCCGCAGGACGGCCTGAATCCGGGCCAGCAGCAACTTCATCGAGAAGGGCTTGCGGACGTAATCGTCGGCTCCCAGCGCCAGGCCGACCAGTTCGTCGGTCTCTTCGGCTTTGGCCGTGAGCATGATGATCGGGATGCGGGCGGTGCTTGGGTCGCTGCGGATTCGCATGGCCACCTCGTCGCCCGACAGCCGTGGGAGCATCCGGTCCAACACGATCAGGTCCGGCGGGTACCTCTGCACCTCGGCCAGCGCGGACTGGCCGTCGCCGGCCACCCGGCACTGGTATCCCCCGCGCTTCAAATGATACGCGAGCATATTGGCCAGGTCCGCCTCGTCCTCCACGATGAGAATGGACTTGCCGACCGACATTGGGTTGCTCGCCGGGAAGAGGCTCGGAGCTGGCAGGCGCGTCGACCGGGCGTCGCACTCTGGGTCGGGCGCAGTCTCCCTTGATGTCTCCATATTGGGCCAATTCCAACGCGTGAATGTTAAGCGAGGGTCAGCCTGTCGTTAAGGCAACGTCGCGGCCGCGACCGGGGCGGCGGGCCGAACCCCATCAATCACGCCGGTGCCTGACCCTGGCTGCCGATTGCCGGCCGCTGCCCGCGACCGGCTGGTGGCTCGCTTTGGCTGGCGGTCGGCCTGACAGTAGAATATCGGCCGCGGCGTGGCGGCCGACCGTGCGCCGGGATGGCGCGATAGTGCGCCGCGTAACCGGGCGGTGCCGGCTCGGGACGAGGGTGAGGAGAGATGGGAACTGGCTCGGCGCGATCCGGGTTTTCCGGGTAGGGAAGGCGCCGGCGGGTTGGGTGTCCCAGTTTTTGCTCAAGCCCGGTCTTGGTGCGGGGCGAGAGTGGGACGGATCGAGGAGAGGTGCCCGAGTGGCCTAAGGGGCACGCTTGGAAAGCGTGTGTGCGGGTAACTGCACCGGGGGTTCGAATCCCCCCCTCTCCGTTAGGCCGGGTTGCAAGCGGTTCCGGCCGGTTCAGAGGTTGCTCTGCCGCCTGATCGCGGCCTCCTCCCGTTGAGAGCAGCGGAGCGAGTCGTCTCGAGGCGAAGTGCCATTATGGAGGACTTGTCGAAAATCCGTAACATCGGCATCGCCGCCCATATCGATGCCGGCAAGACCACCACCACCGAGCGGGTCCTCTATTACAGCGGCACCATCCACAAGATGGGCGAGGTGGACGACGGCACCACGGTCACCGACTTCGACACCGAGGAGCAGGAACGCGGGATTACCATCTACAGCGCGGCGGTTTGCTTCGAGTGGCGCGACTGCCGGATCAATCTGATCGACACCCCGGGGCACGTCGATTTCACGGCCGAGGTCGAGCGTTGCCTGCGGGTGCTGGACGGGGCGATTCTGGTCTTCGACGCCAAGGAGGGGGTAGAGGCGCAGTCGGAGACGGTTTGGCGGCAGGCGGACAAGTACAAGGTCCCGCTGATCTGCTTTCTCAACAAGATGGATCGGGTCGGGGCGGATTTTCACCGTTCGGTGGAGATGATCCGCAGCCGGCTGGGCGGCAACCCGATTCCGATCCAGCTTCCGCTGGGGCAGGACAGCGACTTTCGCGGCTACATCGATCTGCTGACCATGCGGGCCTGCGATTACAGCGGCAGCGAGGACGGCCGAAGGTATGAGGTCCTGGAGATCCCGTCGGAATACCGGACGCAGGCGCTGGAGTATCGTCATCTTCTGGAAGAGAAACTCGCCGACTTGGATGACGGGCTGATGCTCAAGTATATCGAGAACCAGCCGCTGACCGAGTCGGAGATGCGCGCCGCGCTTCGCAGAGGCACGCTGGCCCGCCGCTGCCAGCCGGTGTTGTGCGGCTCGGCTCTCAAGTATGTCGGCATGCAGGCCGTGCTGGATGCGGTTTGCGACTACCTGCCTTCGCCGCTGGATACCCCGCCCATCGAGGGCCGCGATCCGGACAATCCCGACCGGCTGATCGTTCGCAAGTGCGACCCGGGTGGGCCGCTGACCGCTCTGGTTTTCAAAGTGGTCGCGGACAGCCATGGGGATCTGCACTTCATCCGGGTTTACAGCGGCACGCTCAAGGCCGGCTCACGGGTGCTGAACGCGGGCCGGCGCAAGAAAGAGAACCTGCCGCAGCTCTTCCGCGTATTCGCCAAACGCCGCGAGAAAGTGGAGCGAGTGGTCTGCGGGGATATAGCCGCGGCAGTGGGGCTGAAGGAGAGCCAGACCGGCGACACCCTCTGCGACGCTCGGGCTCCGATCCTCCTGGAACGTATCGAGTTTCCGCAAACGGTCATCAGCATGGCGATTGAGCCGCACTCCAGCGCTGACCGCGACAAGCTGCTGGCCGCTTTGCAAATGATCGCCCGGCAGGACCCCACCTTCGAGTTCCGCAGCAGCGAAGAGACCGGCCAGACGCTGATCTGCGGCATGGGCGAATTGCATCTGGAGGTGATCACCCATCGTCTGGAGCGGGACTTCAACCTCGCGGTCCGGGTCGGCAAGCCGCGGGTGGCCTATCGGGAGACCGTTACCCGCCCGGCCGAGGCGGAGGGACGGCTGGTCCGGCAGACCGGCGGCCGGGGCCAGTTTGCGATCGTCAAGCTGCGGGTCGAGCCGCTGGACCCGCGGCCCGGCGAGGAAACCTTCAGGTTCCGCAGCAAGTTGCCGGCCGGAAAAATCCGCCCGGTCTTCGTGGCTGCCATTGAGCAGGGAGTGCGGGATGCCAGCCGGAGCGGCGGCCTGGGCGGCTTCCCGCTGATCAACCTACAGGTCACCTTGTTGGACGCCGAGGAGCATTCCGAGGACTCTTCCGAGCTGGCCTTTGAAGCCGCCGCCTCGATCGCCTTCCAGCGGGCAGTCGAGCAAGCCGGGCCAGTCCTCCTTGAGCCGATCATGAAGGTCGAGGTGGTTACACCGGAGACCTACTACGGGGCCATCAGTGGGGACCTGCTGGCCCGTCGGGCGACCATCATCGCCACTGCGGTCCGCGGAACCAACCGGGTGCTGGTCGCCGAGGCCCCGCTCTCGGCCATGTTCGGGTATGCCACCCAGCTCCGCTCGCTGTCGCAGGGTCGGGCTTCGCACAGCATGGAGCCTTGCCGGTATGAACGGATGCCGGACAACCTGGCCCGACAGGTCCTGGGGATCATGTGAGGGCTCTTGGGGCGGTCGGCGCTCGGCTCGGACGGGGCCCGGCGCGGACTGCCCCGGCCGGCGGCTGCTTACCGCCCCTCGAACAGCGGCTTCTGAAACGCGGTCAGGTAACCTCGACCGCGAAAGTAGGCCAGCAGCTCATCGACTGAGCCGAACAGCCGGGTGGCGGTCTCGGTAACGAAAGGAGACGGCTCGGCCTTGGGTCGCCAGACCACGTAGACTTCCTTGGTCGCCTCGAAGGCGTGCTGCAACTCCCGCTCCACGCCGGAGGAGAGCCCCGGCCGCCCGTCCGGCAGCTCGGGGATGAAACTCACGATCATGTCCGACTGGTCGATCAGCTTGAAATCCCGGGCGTAAATCTGGGCGTCGATATCCCGGGCCACGCTGGTCACCTCGGTCACGTCGAACTCCACCGCGCGCCCCTGCACCTGGACCGAGAAGCGGCTCCGGCCCTGGGCGGCGGCGGCGGTCGCATAGGAGAGCAGCCGCTTCTCGTCCATATCGCCCGGGTCGAAGGTGATGAAGTGCTCCGCGATGGTGGCTCGGAAAGCGTCGATCTCGGCCAGCGTGTCGGGCAGGTCCATCACGTGCGTCATCGGGAAAGAAGGATAGACCCGCTTGGTCTGCGGCTTGAAGATCAGCCGGTAGAGGGATTCGACCGCGGCTTGGCCCCCGCCGCGGGACAGCACGTAGAAGCAGCCGTGGCCCCGGACTGCGCTGGCCAGAACCTCGGTGGCCAGAATCTCCTCCTCACGCCACACCAGGATGTCCTTCAGCGAGTGCGGCAGGTCGTGCTCGCGGGTGAGCCGCTCGTGCACCGCGTCGAGATTGTCCACCAGGGTGACGTAGAGGTCGGCGTCCAGGGCCAGCATCTGATCGTGATCGAAGGCCGGGAACAGCCCATGCTTCCAGCGGAAAGACGCATGAGTGTTCACGATCACGGTCTGGTGCTGATCGACCTGGGCCAGGATATCCTTGAACACCGAGCGGCGCAGGGCCCCCAGTCGGGCCAGTGGCAGGTCGAGAATCCGCCCGGGTCGCACATCCCGCGCCTCGGCGTACATCATGTCCCCCACGTGGAAGAGCTGCACTGCATGCCCCCGGGACCGCGCCAGTTGCGCGACTTGCTCGATGAACGGCTTCTTATCCACCCCCACCTGCCCCGTGACTACCACTCGCATATCCGACCGAACCGGGCGGGTGAACAACAGCGGCTGTCCAGCTCTGCTCATGGCATCCCACTTACCGGCCGGGTCGCCAGACCGGGTAACGTCAATTCCCGTGTGTAATTGTTGCGGGTTAAGAAGGGCATTTCAGGCCACACCGCGGACCTCCCGGAATTCTTTGCAGACCCGCGTGGCGTACTTGGCGTTGTAGTACGCCAC
>Ga0136652_1001044_pt1 | contig 12291 bp, 19 predicted proteins | sample ConPoolayeEmetaG_FD_94864 | JGI IMG/M metagenome (GOLD analysis project Ga0136652, IMG submission 94864) | Hot spring microbial mat communities from California, USA to study Microbial Dark Matter (Phase II) - Cone Pool mat layer E metaG... ...
AGGCAGTCGCAGAGACCACAATGGTGTGCTCCATAGCCCCATAATTCTTAAGGGTAGCCACTGTTTGGGCGACCTTGGATGATCTCTGCCCGATAGCCACATAAATGCAGACAAGATTCCCTCCCTTTTGGTTGATGATGGTATCGATGGCGAGTGCCGTCTTACCGGTGGAGCGGTCGCCGATAATAAGCTCTCGCTGACCCCTCCCCAAGGGTATCATGCTATCTATTGCCTTGATGCCTGTCTGCAGCGGGGTATCAACTGGCTTTCGAAGGACAACAGAGGGAGCCACCCGCTCCACAGGGCGAGTCCTCTGGAACTTGATCGGCCCCTTACCATCGAGGGGTCGCCCCAGTGGATCAACCACCCGCCCAATAAGCCCCTCCCCCACCGGAACCTCGATGATCCGTCCGGTGCACCTAACCTCATCCCCCTCCTTCACCTCAGTGTAATCCCCAAGGATGATGGCACCAACAATATCCTCCTCCAGGTTAAGGGCTATCCCCATAATGCCATTGGGGAACTCAAGCAGCTCATTATACTTGGCACCGCTGAGCCCATGAATACGGGCAATGCCATCCCCAACCTCAACCACAGTGCCCACATCCACCATGGTCAGTGGGGCGCCAAACTGCTCGATCTGCTCCCTGATAATCGAGGCAATATCTCGGGCATAAGTCATCGGGTCACCTCCGACCTGTACCTATACTACCTTGACATCTTAATGAGGCTCTTTCTTAAAGCGGCAAGCCTTTCCATAACGCTCCCATCGATTAACTTGTCCCCTATCCTGGCGATAAGCCCACCTGTGATCTGGGGATCAACCTTGATAGTGAGCACCACCTCCTTACCCACGACCTCACTTAGACGGCGGGCGAGCCTCTCCCTCTCCAGGTCATCGATAGGGACTGCAGTGGTAACCTCAGCATGCTCTATGCCATAATGGGCATCCACAAGGCGCTCATATTCCCGGGCAATGTCCTCCACTATCCTCGTCCTCCCCTTGGCTACAAGAAGATAAGCAAAATTCATTGCCAGGTCACTTACCCCTTCAAGCCTCTCGCTCAAAAGCTTAGCTTTTTCGGTGAACGGTATCTTAGGGGTTTCTAAGAATAAAGAAAACCGAGGCTCAGTCATAATAGCTGATATCCTTCTCAGGTCAGCCCGCCACCCCTCCAGCTCGCCCCTCTCCAAGGCTATTTGAAACACCGCCTGGGCGTGGCGCCTTGCCGAAGCTCCTCTTGCCACTCTAGTCCCCTATTCCCTCTTCAGGCCGCCGCTCTGCTCCAGAACCTCATCGATGAGTCTGCGGTGTGCTTCCTTATCTAGGGTTTCCCGGATCACCTTTTCAGCAGCGAGTAGCGCCAGATCAACGAATTGAGCCCGGAGCTCATCCATTGCTATCTCCCTCTCCCTCTCAATGTCAGCGCGCGCTCTGGCGATAAGGAGTCCAGCCTCCTTTCGCGCCTCCTCTCGTGCCTCCTCCTTAAGCCGCTCCCCCATCAGCTGCGCCTGAGCCACTATCGCCTGCCCCTCCCTACGGGCAGCTTCAAGCTGCACCCTCACCTGCTCCTCAGTCCGCGCCGCCTGTTCCCTTATCTCCTCCACCCTTTCCATACTCTCCTTGATCCTAGCCTGGCGCTCATTGAGCATCCCCAAGACAGGCTTGTAGAGAAAAACATAAAGAAGGAGGAGGAGAAGGGCAAAATTTACTAACCCGACGACTAGACCCTGCCAACTAATCCCAAGTCCCCCCACTCAAATCCCCTTTTTAGACGAACTTAATGATAATCGCCACCACTAGGGCATAGATGGCAACAGCCTCAGCGAAGGCGATAGCAAGGAGCATATTGAGCATGATAGGACCTCTCGCCTCAGGGTTGCGCCCTATAGCCTGCATCGCCCCCAATCCCAAGATGCCAATGCCTATACCAGGCCCTATGGCTCCTAAGCCGATAGCTAGTCCCGCTGCAAGCAGCTTCATCGCTTCAGGATCCATCCGCTGCACCTCCTTACAGGCTTATTATCCGTGTTCACGGGGGGTAACCGCCATCGTTGCAAAAACAAGGGTCAAGCCACCAAAGATAAGGGCCTGGACAAAGCCAATGAAAAGCTCAAGTCCATAGAAGGGCACAACCATCACGAGAGGGATGAGGAAGACAATCGCTATGAGGAGCAGTTCACCGGCAAGCATATTGCCAAACAACCGGAAGGTAAAGCTGATAAGACGGGCAAACTCGCTGATCAGCTCCATAAGCCCGACAAACATATCAGTAATCCCGGTCAGAATGTGACCACGAAGCAGCCCACCGATGTTGAAGAACTTTCTCAGATACCGGAAAAGACCCAATGCCCTAATACCCCAGTATTCAACGAAGATGAAAGAAACAATAGCGAGGGTGAGCGGGAAATTGATGTCAGTATTAGCACCCCTCAGAAGAGGCGTCCCCGTTTCCTTGATGTATATCCCAGCGCCAAAGAACGGTAGCAGAGCCAGCCAGGCGTTAAACATGACAAAGATAAAAATGGTAGCTATTATGGGAAAGAAGCTGCGCCCATATCTCTCCCCTGCCACCCCCCGAACAAAGTTATATAGCATCTCAACCCCGGCTTCCACTATGTTTTGCAGTCCGGAGGGGACAATTTTCATTTTACGAGTGGCAATATACGATAGCCCGACGACGACGATGATGGTAAACCATGCAGCAAGCATGGTATTTGTAATCGGGAAGCCAAAAAGGCTGAATACCTCCTCTGCGGGAAGCTGAACATGAGCGAAGGGAACACGAAAAACATGCCACGGGTCAACGAAGCCGATAATGAGGAAAAGTAAGATAAGCGAGGAGCCGATGATTATCTTGGCTCTCCTAGAAGGCTTGGGCACTAGTTCGCCTCCTCATCGTCTTTCCGCCCCCCCCTGAGCACCGGCAGTACCATACGGTAGGTGCCAAAAAAAGCAGCCACCAAACCAAGAACAAGCCCAATTAGGGCAAATACTACACCAGTATCAAATCTGTGATCAAACCAAACCCCTAAAACCAACGGTAAAATAATGCATGCCGCAATGTAAAACCCAATGCCAACAAGCCTCACCACCCAAGCCCACCTATACATGGCAAGTCCCTTCCCCATGAGCTTGCCATAATATACCATATAACAACCTTTCAGGTCAATTTGAAGCCCTCAGCTTTAAGCCAAGGGCTTTTTCACTAAAAAGGGGCTCCAAGATCACCGCTTGGAAAACAACCTGATGAAATCTCCGTTGAAGCTCTTGAGGAAATCATGTATATCAAGCACATCATCTGCCCCCACCCTGCTACCCTGGCTGAACCTGGCATACTCCTCCTCAGAGAGGTCGGTGACGACCTCAACGGCCTTACCCCCCCTTATAACCGCAGCTATAAGCCCATAGCTGCGGCAATGAGAGCAGAAGACATTAAGAAACCATAGACTTTCCCGATGACCAAGGACACTAATATTGGACGACTCATAGCGTTGCCCGCAGACGCCACACTTCATACCAGCTATTAGCCTTCTCATAAGTTGATCGTCCATTTGCTCACCCCCCAAACCCAACTCTGCTCTCAGGACGTACTCTTATCCAAGCCCTCCAGGTCAAGGCTGTCAATCAGGTCGCGAAAGGCGGAGAGCCTCCTCAGCTCCTCATCATCTATCTCTTCCTCTTTATCCCTCTTAGAGCCGGGAAGGAACGGTTTACCGGTCTCACTGTCAAGTGTGATCCCAGCTTTATCCAGGACAAATTCCTCGACATAGATTGGGGCCTTTGCCCTTACGGCAAGGGCCAAGGCATCGCTGGGACGAGAATCCTGCTCCAAGTAGCTTCCGTCCGCTTTCTCGAGGACGATCTTGGCGTAAAAAGTGTCGTCACGGAGCTCGCTGACAACCACAGAACAGACGCTTGCTCCCAGGAGTGCAACGGAGTTAAGCCAGGAGTCGTGGGTCAGAGGACGAGGCACACTAACATCATGCAGTTTCACCGCTATCGCATCGGCCTCAGCGGGGCCAATCCAGATGGGAAGGTAACGTCCCGCCTCTTTCTCCTTCAAGATCACCACCCGCTGATAGTTCATCAAGCTGACTCTGATACTGTCGATCATCATCTCAATCATTTAAGCCTCCTTCTGCCCTCAGGCTATAGTTATTCTACGCCTCTATACTGCTCCTGTCAACCATGTCTCCCTCTGTAGAGCCCTGTTGAGAGAGAATAGCTTTCATCTTTCGCTCGAAGAGGCGACGCCCAAGGAGCACACGGCGATGGCACTTCTCACATTTAATCCCAATATCAGCGCCAACCCTGATCACCCGCCACTCATAGCTACCGCAGGGATGCCTCTTTCTCATCCGAACTAGGTCGCCGTGCCTTATCTCCAAGGGCATTGCCTCTACCCCTTCGGTAATGAAAGCTTCGCCAGGTGTTCCCTGATCTGGTCACGGAGCGCCATGGCGGCACTCCGTGCCGCCATGGCGCAATCGGCACCCCTGGAGGCGTAGATTATCTGTCTTGAGCAACTAATAATCGCCCTTTCCCCCCTATCGTCGACCCCGTATTGAACCGCCGAAGCCAAATCCCCACCCTGGGCGCCGATACCCGGTATCAGCAAAGGCATCTCAGGGCAGATCTGCCGAACCCGCCTCAGCTCCTGGGGATAGGTAGCGCCAACCACCAGCCCAATATTGCCCAGCCTGTCCCACTCCCTCGCCTTTCGGGCAACAATCTCAAATAAGGGCATTTTCCCCAAATGGAGCGCTTGAAAATCACCAGAGCCGGGGTTTGAAGTCTTACAAAGAATGAAAACCCCCTTCTCAGAATAGCTGAGAAATGGCTCTAAAGAGTCGTATCCCAAATACGGGTTAACCGTAGCTGCATCAAAGCCCCATACCTCAAAAAGTGCCCTGGCATACGCCCGGGCGGTATGGCCAACGTCAGTGCGCTTGGCATCGGCTATCACCGGGATGTCCTCGGGTATATACTCCACTGTCCTCTCCAGAGCGGTAAGCCCTTCAACACCAAGGGCTTCATAGAAGGTGAGATTGGGTTTATAGGCACAAACCAGGTCACAGGTAGCATCAATAATGGTCTTGTTAAAGACAAAAACATCCATCTCTGGCATCAGCTCAGGGTCAGGGTCAAGGCCAATGCAAAGAAGGCTCCTGTTTTTGCGGGAGGCGCTCAACAGTTTATTGACGAAATTCACCATAAAATGATGATACCAGCCGCGCCATCTTGCGTCAATGACATCCTTGACCCCCTCATGGTGCTGTGCTATGATGCCAATGAAGACGGCTTATGCTTCAGCATAAACTTCATATCCACATCGATGAGCCATTTCAAAAACTTATTGACCAGGCTTGGCTCCAGAGACTAGTGGCAGAAGCCCTGGCAATGGAGGGGATAGACTCCCCGGTAGAGCTGGGTTTGGTCATTATCGATGGAGAGACAATTCGCGAACTCAATCGGAAATATCGAGGCGAGGACAGCCCGACCGATGTGCTCTCCTTCGCCCTTCTTGAGGGTGAAACCTTTGTGCTCCCTCCCAATGGCTTTCTGCATCTTGGTGATGTGTTTATCTCCTACCCCCAAGCGATCGCACAGGCCCAGGAGTATAATCATTCCATCAAGCAGGAAATAGCACTTCTCACTATTCACGGCCTGCTCCACCTGCTCGGTTACGAACATGACAACCCTCAAAGTGAACAGAGGATGAGGACGAGGGAGGAGAAGATCTTGAGCGAGGTTGGGGAATGGACATCTTGAGGTACGAAGTTCCTCCGATGAGACCCCCAAGTGAGGCCTTTAGCTTGCTGGTCAGGGCAACAAGGTGGTGCCCGTGGAATAGGTGTGCCTTCTGCGGGGCCTATAAAGGTATGAAATTTGAGCTGAGACCGGTGGAGGAGATAAAGCAAGATATACTGGCAATGAAGACCCTGGCCGACCAGCTAAAGGAATGGGCATGGCGGATGGGATATGGCAGTAAGATAAGAGAGGTGGCCAGGGCTAACGGTATTCTGTGGCTGGAGAACGATGGCGTAAAAACAGCCTTCCTTGGAGATTCAAATAGCTTGATAATGAGGACACCGGAGCTCGTGGAGGTAATCGAGTTCCTCTATGAGACATTCCCCACCCTGGAGCGGGTTACCAGCTATGCAAGGGCGAAGACAGCGCTGAAGAAGACGCCGGAGGAGCTGAGGATGCTGAAGGAGGCCGGGCTCAGCCGATTACACGTCGGACTGGAGACGGGAGATGATGAATTGCTCAAGTATATGGACAAGGGGGCAACCGCCCAGGAGATGATCGAGGCGGGTAAGAAAATAAAGGAGGCAGGGATATCACTTTCTGAATATATAATGCCGGGGTTGGGCGGGGTGGATAAATGGGTACAACATGCGGAGGGAACCGCCAGGGTTCTAAACGAGATAAACCCGGACTTTATAAGGTTGCGAACCCTGGGGGTGATGAAGGGCACCCCTCTATATGAAAGGAAAGAGCGGGGTGAGTTTCGTGTGCAATCAGTGGAAGGGCTTCTCGTGGAGGTGCGTAGACTGGTTGAGAATTTGGATGTAACATCCCAATTTGTGGTGAGCGATTTCTCCGCCAATTATTATCTAGAGGGAGTCGATGGCAAGCTTCCCGAAGATAGGGAGAGGATGCTCAAGGCTATAGATAGCTCCCTGGAATGGGTCCGCTCAAAAGCCGAGGTTGAGAGCTCAAAATGACATCCCAGGTCTTCTATCGCAAGTGGCGCCCCCAAACCCTGGAAGAGGTGGTGGGACAGGAGCATGTAACCAAGACGCTCAAAAATGCCCTGCTCGCAGGCAGGATTGCCCATGCCTACCTCTTCTGTGGTCCGCGGGGGACCGGCAAGACCAGCACCGGGCGCATCCTAGCAAAGGCGGTGAATTGCCTTGCCGGTGGGAGGGGGGAGCCCTGTAATGCCTGCTCAATGTGTCAGGCGGTAACCGAAGGGCAAGCCCTAGATGTAATAGAGATCGATGCCGCCTCAAATCGCGGTATCGATGAGATCCGCAACCTGAGGGAGAAGGTGAATTTCGCCCCGAACTTGGCGAGGTACAAGGTCTATATTATAGACGAGGTTCACATGCTCACTGAGCCAGCCTCCAATGCCCTTCTCAAAACCCTGGAGGAACCACCACCTTATGTTATCTTCGTCCTCGCCACCACAGAGCCGCACAAGGTAGCATCTACCATCCTCTCCCGGTGCCAGCGTTTCGATTTCCGCCGTCTCACCCAGGCTGCGGTGGTGAGCAAGCTAGCAAACATCTGCCAAAAGGAAGGTATTCGCATTGAGCCCCAGGCCCTTAAACTCATCGCCAAGAGTGCCACCGGCAGCCTAAGGGATGCCGAGAACCTGCTAGAGCAACTCTTCGCTTATTACGGCCCTGAGATTGAGCTCCCTCAGGTTCAAGCCATTTTGGGGATAACCGGGGACTTTCGGGCCCGAGAGCTGGCAAGGCATATCCTGAATAACGATATCGCCGCCGGCCTTCAAACCATAAACAGCGTTAACGCTGATGGTCTCGACCTACGTCAGTTCAGTCGAGAGCTGGTTGAGTATCTTAGGGAGGTCCTCCTCATAAAGTGCGGCGCTGAGGAGGCAGTGGATGCTACCCCTGACGAACTGGCTGAAATGAAGAGCCTGGCTTCAAAGGCCTCCCTCGACCAAATCCTGAAGGCAGTAAAGCTCTTTGGTGAGATAGACCTTCGTCTTGATAGCTATCCCACGCTGCCACTCGAGCTAGCGCTGGTTGAGTGCACCCTCCCCTTCGGGGAGGGTGCACTCAAGGCCAAACCGCCAAAGAGAGCGCCTGCCACAACGCCGCAACCAGTTGAGAAAGCAGCCCCAGCCCAGCCACACTACCCCCCAGAGGTTGAATACTTCCGCGCCAACTGGGAAAGGGCTGTGGATGCCCTGCGTGGGACAGGCTCGAAGGGCAATCTCGATGCCTTTCTGAGAAATGCCTGCGAGCCGGTGGCCCTTGAGAATGATACCATTGTGCTCGGTTTTTATTACTCCTTCCATAAGGAGAAGATCGAAGACCCAAAGTATCGCCATCTGGTAGAGAATAAATTGAGCGAAGTATTCGGAGCCCCCTATCGAATACGCTGCATCCTCATCGGACGAGAAAAGAGGTCACTATCTCAAGGTCACCTGGTTAAGGCAGCAATGGAGATGGGGGCAAGGATTATCAATACGGAGGAGGCATGAGCCGGTTTATCTCCCGCCAAGCACAGAAACTCCAGGAGAAGCTAGCCAAGATTCAAGAGGAGCTCGCCAATGCCACAGTTGAGGCAAGCTGCGGTGGTGGTGCCGTAACCATTGTGATGAGCGGTAATCAGCGCGTCAAGGCGGTCAAAATCTCCCCCGACGCGGTTGACCCCGAGGATATAGGGCTTCTGGAAGATCTGGTGATGACTGCGGTAAACGAGGCAATAGAGAGGTCTCAAGAGCTTGCTCAAAGCCGGCTCAACGAAATCACCGGCGGACTCAAGATCCCAGGGTTAACATAAGATTGAAGGAGAGCCCCAATTGAGCACCGATTCTGTCCCCACCGCCCAGCCCATCTCCCGCCTCATCGATGAGTTTAACAAGCTTCCCGGCATCGGTCCCAAGACCGCCCAGCGCCTTACCTACCACCTGGTGCGAATGCCCAAAGAGGAGGCTCAGTCGCTTGCAGAGGCGATCATGGCAGTGAAAGAGAAGGTCATCTCCTGCTCCATCTGCCAGAATATAACCGATTCTGACCCCTGCATCATCTGCAAGGGGGAGGAGCGGGATCGCACCAAAATCTGTGTCGTCGAAGAGCCCCTCGATATCCTCGCCCTGGAGCGGTCGCGCAGTTACAAGGGCCTGTATCATGTCCTTCACGGTGTCATCTCCCCCATGGATGGGATAGGACCCGAAGAGCTCAAGATAAAGGAGCTTCTCGCCCGCCTCAAGGGGGGCTCGGTTAAAGAGGTGATCCTGGCTACAAACCCCAATCTTGAGGGTGAGGCGACTGCGATGTATCTTCAACGCCTCATCGCCCCACTGGGGATAAGGGTAACCCGCCTCGCCCGTGGACTTCCCTTCGGTGGCGACCTGGAATATGCCGACGAGGTCACCCTAGCCAGGGCACTGGAGGGGAGGCAGGAGGCCTAGAGTCATAAGCGCAGAGGGAAGCTTTATGTCAAGTGACCGCACCAGGGTCTATAAAACCGAAGCCATCGTCCTCAAAAGAACCAACCTCGGCGAGGCTGATAAGATCCTCACCCTCTATACCCCAAATCTAGGAAAGATCAGGGCTGTTGCCAAGGGGGTGCGCCGCCCCAAAAGCAAGCTCGGCGGGCATGTTGAGCCCCTCACCCACAGCATGATGATGCTGGCTCGGGGGCAGAACCTGGACATTATCACCCAGAGCCAGACCATCTCTAGCTTCCTGCCGTTAAGGGATGACCTCTGGCGCACCACCCTAGCCCTCTATGCCACAGAGCTGGTGGACAGGTTTACCGCTGAGCATATAGAGAGCTACCCTATCTATAAGTTGCTGCTCGACACCCTTCACCGGCTGTGCAAGACGGACGGCGAGCTCGCCCTTCGTTATTTTGAGCTCCACCTCCTCGACCACGTAGGCTATCGCCCCGAGCTTTATCACTGCCTGTGCTGCAAGTCCCCCCTTAAACCCGAGGCAAACCTCTTCAGCCCAAGTAGTGGTGGGGTGCTCTGTCCCGGTTGCTCCAAATCCCAGCCCCTAGTCCGACCAATATCGGTAAATGCCCTCAAGGTGATGCGACTTCTACAAAGGAGTGACTACACCATAGGCAAGGTAAGAATAGGCTCCGAGCTATCATCGGAGCTTGAGCAACTGATGCGGGAATACATAAGCTACCTATTGGAGGAGGAGGTTAGATCAGCCCAGTTTCTTGACAGGCTGAGAAAGGAAGGCTAATATAAGCCAGGCGTAGAAGCAAATAGACTACTGAAAGGAGGTGGGGCAAGCAAAGTGGCAGCTAGTAGACCCAGGGCAGGTCTTCTCACAGCCGGTGGCGTCCTAGCTATAATAGCTGGAGTCTCTAGCGCGCTCTGGGGAATAGGGCTTTCGATTGCCGGGGTTAATCTAACTGGTTTGATTCTCCACCCGGTGGATTTCTTCGAGATAGTCATCCGACACTGGCCATTTATAGTGGGGAGGATTATCACCCTCGGTTTGAGCATACTGGCCATAGTAGGAGGAGTTGTCGCCCTCAAAAGAACCTCCTGGGGTTTGGCGCTCACCGGTGGGATCTGCTCCCTTCTGGTGGGCGGGGTATTGGGCATACTAGCCCTCATATTCATAGCGGTATCGAGAGATCAGTTCCCCTGAAGGCAGGCTGACTAAGATCGGCATGGACGGGGTTCCCCAATCAGGGTCTAAGGAGGCGATAAATGGAGGCACCAAAAGGCGAGGGTGGACTTCTTATAGCCGGCGGCATTCTGACCATACTCGCCGGGGCTGTAACGATAATCTTGGCACTCATGGTGGGTTCAATAGGCGCAAGGTTTATCCTTGGCGGTGGAGCTTTGGCATTGGCAATCATAGGACTAATACTGGGCGTGATAAGCATAGTTGGCGGCGGCTTTGCCTGCGCTGGAAGAAATTTCGGTCTATCACTAACCGGTGGGATCTGCGCAACGACCGCTGCAATCCCTGTCTGTCGGCCAGTCCTTCTACTTGCGATACTGGGACTTGTGTTCATAGCGGTACGTCGCAGCGCATTCAGTTAGATAAGGACTGCTGTCCGCGACGAATAACGCCGCAAAGGCATAAACCGCCACTTCCTACCACACTATAAAGGGGGAAAGATGCAACAAAGGCCGAAAGTTAGATGGCTGGCAATTATAATGGGTGGGGTTTGTGGTGCCGTTCTAACCCTGGGGCTCATCCCTCTATTAGCACGCCTTCTAGTAGGAGGCTGGGTTACAACCTGGGAGAGTTTCTTGGGGGTGGTAATGGCGGTATTTGCCTTCTCGTGCTTCTTCGGTGGCTTGGTCGCCGGGCTATGGGCTAGGAGCGCAGGGGGAACTCATGGTGCCTGGGCTGGTATCTGCCTGGTGGCTATTTATCTAGTGACTAACCTGGCGATGGGCTACGGAACAGATATAATGGGGCTTCTCCTTGACCTCATCATCGCCATACCACTCGGTGCCCTCGGCGGCCTCGTTGGAGCTAGGATAAGGCAGACACGGGCATAAACCATTACCTTCTGCGTTTGACAACATATTGCGCCAGATCGAATAGAGAGCGACTGTAGGGGCTGGGGGGTAGCTTTTCTAGGGACTGGCAGGCTCTAGCGCGAAAGGTTGCCACTATACCATAACACTCATCAATAATCGGCGAGTCGAGGATCATGTCGATGGCAAGCTGAACATCGGCATGGTTTTCCCTCCCTTTGGATATCCTTCTAATGGGATTATCCTCAGGGCGATGCTCAAGCAAGAGTATTGCCGGCAAGGTCAGTGTGCCGTGGAGGAGGTCACTGCCCACCGGCTTTCCCATCTCCTCCTCATCACCGATAAAGTCCAAAACATCGTCCACTATCTGGAAGGCCATGCCGAGATTATAGCCATAGCTTCTCAGCGCCTCGACCGCCTCTTCGGGGGCATCGCTTAAGATGGCTCCCAATTCTGCGGCTGCTGAAAATAGAGAGGCGGTCTTGCTCCTAATCCTTTGGTAGTACTGCTCCCGAGACTGCTCCCAGTTATAGGCGCTGAATCTCTCACCCAGCTCGCCGAAGGACATAGTCATAATAGTCTGGGCAAACAGGCATGTCACCCGCATATTTCCGATGCTAGCGGCAATGTGAGCAGCACTGGCAAAGAGGTAATCCCCCAATAGCACAGCCGGGGCCTCACCCCAGATAAGACTCACCGTCGGCTTCCCCCGGCGAACAAGTGAAGAATCCACCGCATCATCGTGAACTAATGTAGCGGTGTGAAGGACTTCAACTGCAGTAGCTATAGCGACAAGTGAATCTGGGTTGTGGTGGTAAAGCTTTCCCGATAGCAAGGTGATGGCCGGACGAATTCGCTTGCCCCCATTCTCCAGCACATGTCCCAGTAGCTTTGCCACCCACGGCGAATCCACCCTCGACAGCCCCTTCAGCCTCTCCTCCACCTCCATCATCTCTCGCTCGATTGGCGTGTAGATTGAACTGATATTCAAATAGCTCCTTTCACCGCTCCTTGCCCAGGCGGCTCATCTCCTGCTCCACAATGTCCTCGTCCAGCTTTATAA
>Ga0136652_1001046_pt1 | contig 12283 bp, 10 predicted proteins | sample ConPoolayeEmetaG_FD_94864 | JGI IMG/M metagenome (GOLD analysis project Ga0136652, IMG submission 94864) | Hot spring microbial mat communities from California, USA to study Microbial Dark Matter (Phase II) - Cone Pool mat layer E metaG... ...
AAATCACGCTGACCTCAAGCGGCCCCGCCTTTTCGCAGGCCTGGGCCACCGAATCATAAACCGGGACGCCGTAGACTTCCTGCCCGCCTCGGCCGGGCGTGACTCCGGCGACGAGGTTAGTCCCGTAGTCTTTCATCAGCCGGGCCCGGACCATGCCTTCCCGGCCGGTGATCCCCTGAACGATCACCCGGGTCTGGCTGTCGACGAGGATGGCCATCGCTTCTTCCCGACGCTTCTTATTCCCTAGAATTCCTATCGATTGTATAAATTTTATATATTCTTTCCCTCATGGCCGCGCCTTCTTCGCTCCGGCCCGCGGATTCAAGAGACGGTCCCGATATAGCTTAAGCCCGGGGATGGGCAGGCCGATGGAAATGGCGGCCTGCTCGTGGAAGCGGCAGAAGATCTCGCAGGCCAGGCACTCGGTGCATCTTCCCTTCCGCGCATCCTCCGCCGGCACGGCGAGCATCGGCTTGCCGTCGACAAGTTTCAGGATACGGGGTGCGCAGGCTTCGACGCATCCCCTGGACCGGCAGGCCGAGCATTTCCGGTGATCGAAGCTGATCCGGCCGGTTAAGGTCTCAAAGACATAGGCGCCTTCCGGAATGTCGGGTTCTTCCATCGGCCGGACTTCATGACGGCGGTCCGCTTCGCGCAAGATCAGCTCTTCCAGCCGGCGGGCGCAGAATTCCGGCGAATCGTCGCGGCCGTAGCCCTCCACGGCGACGGGAAGGCCGCGGAGGTACGTCCCGAGAATCTCGATCGCCTTCTCCTCGAAATTTCCGCCCAGCCGGATGACGGCCGGGATATCGAGCTTCTCCTCGATAAACGCCTTGACCAGTCCCCGGGCCGAATGATACTGCTCCTGGCTGGCCAGGCCCGAGCCAGAAGCAAAATATCCCCTGATGCCCGGTTGCGAGAGGATGATTTTCGCGGCTCGGTAGACTTTGCTCGCCGGCGGATTGCCGCTGGTGTCGCAATAGTTGGCCAGCTTGAACCCCCGATCGAGGACGGCATCCATCGACATCATCGAACCGCCGCCGCCGGCGCCGTGAAACCCGATCGCCTTTTCCCCGCTGCCGACCTCCTCGATCATCTGAAAAAAATAAAACGTCCCTCGATGATCTTTCTCTTCGACCCGGTAGGCGATTTTCTCCAGCTCCGTGGCCGGGCGGTCGAACTCGCGGGCGATTTCGATTCCCAGATCGGGATGGCGATAGACGGCGTAATCGTCGATGACGAGATGGCAATCGGCCGCATAAACCTGATCATCGACCGTCACGACCAGGGGGTTGATCTCGGCCGAGCGGGCGTCGTTCCGCCGAGCGACGTCATAGAGCCTCGCCAGAACGTCGGCCAGCCGGACGAGGAGATTGCCGGAAAAGCCTGCCCGGATAAGAAGGTTGCGCGCCTCGCACTCGGGGAATCCTTTGAGGACATCGACGGCTCGGCGAACGATCTTCTCCGGAAATCGACGAGCGATTTCCTCGATTCCTGTTCCGCCGACCGAGCTGAAAACGACAAGCGGGCTCTTGAGCGCGTCGTCGATCACGATCCCGGCGAAATACTCGGCCTTGATGTCGAGCTTCTCCTCCACAAGGATCCTTTCGACCCGAAAATTCTTGACCTTCATTCCGAGCAACCGGCGGGCCGTCCTCTCGGCTTCGTCCGCGTCGGCGGCGGACTGAATTCCTCCCCATCCGGCGCGACCGGTCAGCCAAACTTGAATTTTCAAGACGACCGGCTTGCCGATCTTCTCGGCGATCCGGCGGGCCTGCCTCGGAGTCGACGCCACATCGCCCTCTGGAACCGGAATTCCCCCCTGTCTGAGAAGGGCCTTGCTTTGAAATTCATAAAGTCGGGCCATCGCCTGGTCTTGAGGAGATAATTATTGACGGAAAACGGATCAAAGTCAACGCCCGGGGCTTATCACGGTGGAGGAGAAAGCGTCGGGGCTACTCGATCCAGATCTCGATCAGCCGGGCCGGCGTTTCCTTGCTCCAGAACTTGATGATTTTCCCCTTCATCGTCGTGAGCTCGACGACGATTTTATCGAGATCGTATCCCTCTTGTCTTAGGGCAGCCTTGTCCTTTTCCGGGATGGCACTCAAAGCAAGATCGGCCAGAGCCCAGGGAATGCTGAGGTCAAACGCCGGATCGTCCATTCCCCGGACGGAGACCCGAATCCTGAGCATCTTGGCACGCCTCGGCGTCCCTTTGTCCTCGACTTCCCTCAGGGCTTCGGGAGAAATCCGGAGCAGCGCGATTCTCGCCCGGTCCTGGAAATCCTGATCCGCTTCCTGTTCGATGATTTGCTTCAGGATTGGGATCGCCCGGGAAGCCGTTTTCTTGTCTTTGATCAGGCTCAATTTCAGAGCCGCGTAGTAGCGGACTTTCAAGCTCGGGCTGTAGAGCCTGGACATGATCTTCTCCAGAGACCCGGTATTCCCTTTTTCGGCGTAAAGATCGTAAGCCAGGTCGATGATCGATGTCTCGGCCTCTTCAACCAGGCTCTCGTTCTTCCCCGGAGTGAAAAGGTAGTCCTCGTAGGCTTTGATGGCGCGCTCCTGCTCGCCCTTTTGCCTGCTCAGACACTTGGCTCGGTAGAAAAGAGCCTGCGGCAGGAGTCGGCTCCGGGGAAATTGCTCCAGAAGCTCTTCAAGTTTGACCTGGGCTTCCTCCCATTTTTCATCGAACAGGAGGAGTTTGGCCTCCTGGAAGAGGGTCTCTTCGGTCCGGGTCTGAGCGTCTGCCGCGAGGCCGATGAGACCGGAGAAGACAATGGCGAAGAAAATGATTTTTTTCATTTCAGGTCTCGCTTTCCTGGAGCTCTTTTCTTAAGAGCTTGATTTTCAAGAGCAGGCTTTTCTGCTCGATGAAATTCTGGATTTCCTGCCGCCTGTCATCCGTCAGGCCGTCGCTGAGCTCAAAAAGCTCGTAGAAGAGGAGTTCGATCTGGTCGCAGATGTCCTTGGCTTTGGCCATCCGGATCCCCTCGAGCTGCGGGTTGAGGAACTTCTTCCGGGAAAGGAGTTCTCGCGCCTGCCGGGCCGCGGCCTCGCTCAGGCGCGACTCTCCCGCCTCTCTGGCCGGCTGGGCCAGCTCGATCAGCAGATCCTGGCTCTTTTCAAGATAGGCCAGGGCTTCGCGCCGGGCGATCTCGAAATCGGCCCGGTCGAGAAACTCTGCCGAGGCGAAGAATTCCCCGGCTTTCGCTGTGGTCTTCGGGCTCTCCCGGAAGAGAAAAAGGGTGGCCAGAGCGCCGAGCGCCATACCCAGAAGGCCTCCGGCCAGGGCCGGCTTCCACTGCCGGAGGAAAAACGATCGACCCATCCCGCGCCGGGATAACCCCGGCAGGGGCCGATCTCGCCAGACTTCGCGGACGATCTTTTCCGCCTGAGCTTCCCAGTCCACAGAAGCCAGGATTTGATCGAGTTCGGGGTTCGATGTCTCCGCCCGGCGAAGGATTTCCCGATGAAGATCAAGCTCCCGGCGGCAGAGAGGGCAGGCCTTGAGATGAGTCCGGACTCTTTCCGCCCGACGCTCTTCAAGCTCATCGCTTAAAAAGGCGACCAGGTCGTTTCTGATTTGACGACAGCGGCTCATGTTTCCATCCCCAATTGAGGCCCGAGCAAGCGCCGGAGATTTCTCACCGCCTTAAAATGGAGGGATTTGACCGTCCCCGGCCTGACGGCTAAGACCTCGGCAATCTCCCGGTAATCAAAACCGTTATAATGCTTCATGATAAAAACCATCCGCTGGCGTTCTCCCAGTTTCTCCAGGCTGCGGGAAATCGCCCGGGAAACATCGGAGGACGGAGTCATCCCGGCATCCTCTTTCGAGCGAGCTCTCGCCAGCTCCTCGAGGCTCCCGTCCGTCCTTGCCTCCCGATCTCTGGAATAATGACGACGGTAAAAATCGATGGACAGGTTCTTGGCGATCTGGAGGAGCCAGCCGCAGAAGCTTTTCCCCATCTGGTATTCCCCCAGTTTCTGGTAGAGCCTCAGGAACGTTTCCTGGACGATATCCATTGCGTCATCCCTGTTCCTCAGGAGGGAATAGGCGAGAAGGAAAACCTGCTGCTGATGGAGGGAAACGATCGTCTTGAAGGCCTCGCGGTCGCCCCGGCCGGCAAGGCGAATCAAATCCTCGAGATCGCCGTTCTCTCCTCTTCCCGGGCTGTTCATGCTCGGTCGAGCGCCTCGTTGTTCATTTCATTGTAGACTACGAAGCGTTGAAGAGAAAGGTTTACCCGGCTCAGAAAGAGGCGCCCAGGGCTTGGATCCAGAGCGGGTGTCAGGCGGCCGACAGCTCGTTCCCGGCTTCTCGACCAGGTTCAAGACAGGCCGGACTCCGACGCTTTGAGGATCAGGGGAATCCGAAAGGAAAAATCCAGAAAGATTTATCTAAAACTTACCGAAATCTCGTCTCTCTTTTCGATCCGGACCGCGTCTTTCCGCCCGGGGTCTGGCGTCGTTGACGATGATCCGCCGGCCGTCAAACTCGGTTCCGTTCAGCTTGCCCTTGGCTTCGTCGGCGCCTTCGGAAGTCGCCATCTCGACAAACCCGAAGCCGCGTCCTTGAAGGATGTTGACCGAAGTCACTTCGCCGTACTGAGAAAAAAGCTCTTTGAGCTTTTCCTCTGTGGTCCTGTAGTTCAGGTTGCCCACATACAATTTTGAAACAGGCATAAAAAAAACCTCCTTGCGCATCCGTCCCGTTCCGTCCAGGCGGCCAGCGGACGGACGGCTGGCAAAAGTCGTTTTATTCTGGCACACCAAAAAAAAGAAATCAAGGCCTCGCATCGAGCCATCGCTTCTGATCCTTCTGCGGTCCAGAATATCGTTCCGTTTACGACCGCCCCAGCCGTTGACCGGTGATGATTTCCGGCCGTCGTGATATAATCAACACCGAGATTCGATTGATTCGTTCGACAATGGTGGTGAAAAGGATGAAGAAAGGAAAGTATGTTCTGGTCATCGTCTTGATATTCCTGTTCTTGATCACGGCGACCGTGGCGTCGTTTTTTTTCTCCTTTTTCAGCCGGCCTATAGAAATCAAGGCGGACTCCTATCTCGAAATCGACCTCGCCGGCCCGGTGGAGGATTTTTTCTCACCCGATTTCTTCACCGAGTTTCTCCTCGGCCAGCGGGTGCTGTCGATTCATGACCTGAGAGAGAACATCCGCAAGGCCAAAGTCGACCGGCGCATCCGCTGTCTTCTCCTGCGGCTCGGCTATCTGGAATGCGACTGGGCGAAAGTGAGCGACATTCGGGAGGCCGTTCTTGATTTCCGGACGTCGGGAAAACCGGTTTACGCTTATATTGAAGAAGCGCCTGAATTCGATAAAGAATATTACCTCGCCTGCGCCTGCGACCGGATCCTCCTCCATCCCCTCGGCTGGCTCGGTCTGAACGGCCTCGGCGGCTGGGTTCCCTTTCTCAAGAACAGCCTTGATAAGCTGGGCGCGGCGGCCGAGGTCGAGCACGTGGAAGAGTTCAAGACCGCCTACAACATGTTTACGGAAAAAGGATTCACGACTGCCCACCGGGTGATGATGGATGCCATTTACGACGACATTTTCTCGGAATACGTCTCGACGGTGGCTGCGGCCAGGAAAAAGACCGAAGCCGAGATCCGGGCCCTCATCGACACCGGACTTTTTCAAGGGGAGAACGCCGTCGCCGCCGGACTCGTTGATGAGCTCCTTTACGAGGATGAACTCGGCCAGCTGCTCAAAGTCGGAGGAAAGAAATTGGGGCGTGTTCGTCTGGCGGATTATTCAAGATTCAGCCCATCGAGCCTGGGACTGGAAAGGGGCCGGCGCGTTGCTTTGATCTATGCGCAGGGCCCGATTGTGGTCGGAGAAGGCGGCTACCGGGTGATCGGAAGTCGGACCCTCTCAAGCTGGCTCCGGAAAGCCCGGGAGGACCGGTCGATCGAGGCGATCGTTCTCCGGGTGGACAGCCCGGGCGGATCGGCGGTGGCTTCCGACGTCATCTGGCGGGAAGTCACGCTGGCGAAAAAAGAAAAACCGCTCGTTGTTTCCATGTCTGATCTTGCCGGGTCGGGAGGATACTGGATCTCCATGGCCGCCCACAAAATTGTCGCTCATCCCCAAACGCTGACCGGATCGATCGGCGTCCTGGCAGGAAAATTCAACCTGACAGGGTTGTATGAAAAATTGGGCATCACCTCGGAAAGAATGACCCGAGGAGAGAAAGCCGACCTATTCACCACTTTTCGCCCCTGGACGGAGGAAGAAAGGCGCTTTCTCAAAGAGCAGATCCTCTGGACTTATGATCGCTTTCTCAGCCGAGCCGCCGAGGGAAGGAATCTGTCCAAAGACGCCGTCAACGAGGTGGGCCGCGGCCGGGTCTGGGCGGGCCGGAGGGCAAAAGATCTCCATCTGGTGGACGAGCTCGGCGGCTTGAGCAAAGCTCTGGAGCTCGCAAAAAGCCTGGCCGGGATTCCGAGCGAAGAGGATGTGCGGTTGGTCGTCTGGCCGAAGAAAACATCGATATTCGGCCTGATCATGGGAAGGGGGGAAGCAAGGACCGGGTGGCCGTTGAATCCCGGGCTAATCAAGATCGTTCGAATTCTCCAGACGATGGAGAGAGAAAATCCCTGGGCGCTGATGCCGATCTGGCTGCCCGTTCAATAAGCATAGGTAAACGGACAGATGGTTTTAAACTCACAATAGCCGCAGTGATGCCAGTCGGGCCGGGCGGAGAAATTTCCGCTGCGGATTCCTTCTTCCGCCTCCTTGATTTTTTCCCAGGCCCGGGCCATTTCTTTCTCCCCTTTGATCGCCCGTCCGATGATATCCGATTCCAAGAAGTAAAGCCATGTCTCGCTGAGCGGGCCGGACTGAGTTCGAGCGAAAGAGAGCGCATAAATGTCCATCTGCAGGCTGTCGGCCGCTCTTTTATCCGCTTCCGCCTGGCTTTTCACTTCGGCGGCCTTGTAGTCAATGATCACGGCGCCGTCGTCCGCCTGATCAATTCGATCCCATCGGCCGATAAAGAGAATGTTTTCCTGTCGCCATTTGAAGCTCTTTTCCAAATCGAGAATCGGACGCCTTGATTCTGCCTCGCGCCTGAAGAACAGCCGAAGAGCTCTGCGGCCCGCCGCCTTGCGCAGCTCCTCGTGCTCGCGGCTGAGATATCCTTCGCTGATCCAAGCCTTTTCATATTCTTTGAGAAGTCCCGCCTCGGTCATTTTCTCTCCGGCCATTTTTTTTCGCAGGAAGGAATGGATGGTCTGGTGCAACACCCGGCCGAAAACCACTGCATGATGCGGCGGAACCGGAATCCGCAGCTGGTGCCGAAACTTATACTTCAGCGGACAAACGAGGTAGTCTTCCACCTGAAAGAAGCTTAGCGCGAGTCTGTCCTTGGATTTCAGCCGCGGCCGGATGCGGTCTTTCTCCTCCGCGCGGCTGAACCGCTCGAGCTCTTCGAGCGCCGAGCGGCGCAGAATCTCATCGGGAAGTCGGGAAATGTCCAGAGCTTCGAGGACAAAAGGGCTGACTTTTTTGAGGCGTTTCAAGCCGTAGTCTCTCGCCCAGGTCAGATAAAGCCATCTTTTTGCCCGGGTCATGCCGACATAGAAAAGCCTCCTTTCCTCCTCGAGAGAAACAAAATCCGCCTGCTTACCCTCTCCGGCCGAATCCTTTCCTGTCACCAGCTCGTGTTTTAAAAGCCCATCGGGAAAAGGAATTTTCTCTCGTCTCTCGCGACCCGGAAACCGATCGGCAATCAGGCTAACCATGAAGACGATCTCAAACTCCAGACCCTTCGCCTTGTGGACGGTGAGGACATTGACGGCCTCCTCTTCGAGCTCGGCTTCGGCCGTGGCCGGGTTGTCTCCGACTTCCTGCAGAAGGTCGAGATGACCGGCAAAAGATTGGATCGAATCGTCTTCCCCGAGGTCACAAAAATTTTTGATTTTCTCAAAAAAAAGCCGGAGATTCTTAATTTTCAGCTCGGCTTCCAGGTTCCCGGCCTCGACGAGCTTTTTGATATAACCTGTCCGTTCGAGGAAAGAATAGACAATCTGACCGGCATCCTGATTCTTGGATCGGTCGACAAAATAAACGAGATCGTCATAAATCCTTTTGACACAAGACGCCGACTCGGCAGCCATGTCCGGCGTGAGCGCTCCAGAAGCGATATCCCTGAAGACACGGTGGAGCGGCAGATTCCTCTGGCGGGCCAGATTCAGCAAAATCGTCAAATCATAGAGATCTAGGCCGTAGATTTCCGACCGGGCGAGGAAAAACAGACTCCGCCCATCCTCAAAATCGGTTAAGGCCTTGATGAAGGAGATGAGCGTTTTGATCTCCTCCTGAGAATAAAGCCCGCGGCTTCCGGAAAAGCGGAAAGGGATTTGATTAATGTTCAGGGCCCGGAGGAAAGGGTCGGCGTCGGCATTTCTCCGGACGAGGATGGCGATGTCGCTCAGCTTGAATCCTTCGGCCAGCCTTTCCCGGATAATCTCGGCGACGCGATCGGCTTCGTGGGAGACCGTATCGAACTGCAGCAGGACGATGCTTTTTCCTGAAGCGTCGGCGCCGGAGACGAGCCGTTTTTCGACCCGCTCCATGATTTCCAGCCGTCTCGGATTGTTATGTTGAATCAGGCGGTAGGCGGAGTCGAGAATCTGCTGAGTCGACCGATAATTCCTCGTCAGAACGACTTTCTTCACCCGAATTTTTGGCTCGAGCCCTTCATAATACCTGCTGAAGCTGAGGATATTGACGAGCGAAGCGCCGCGGAAGCGGAAAATGCTCTGGTCGTCATCCCCGACAACGGTCAGGTTATGATGACCGGCGGCGAGAAGCTTAAGCAGCTCAAATTGGATATCGTTGGTGTCCTGGAACTCATCGACGAGGATGTATTTGTATTTTTCCTGAAACTCCCGCAGGACAGACGGTCTCCTCCGGAAAAGCTCGACCACCAACCGAACCTGATCTTCGAAATCAATCTTTCCTTCCTCGGCCAAAAGGTTCTCATAAGCCGCATAGACCCGGGCCATTTCCAGATGCTTGAGGGCGATTTCCCGGTCGGACTCGTTCGTCGCCTTTCTCTCGAGCCTCCGGGCATAAGCAAGATAAGCCTTCGGTTTGATGTCTTCCTGCTTCAACCTTTTCACCGCCTCCAAGAGTTCCTGAACATGCCGGGTGGGCGCGCTCAGGGGACGATAATACCGAAGCGGTAACCGGAAAAGGTGCTGGCTGAAGAAAATGGCCTGCTCGACCTCGTCGAGAAGGCGGAAGTTCAGCGGATAGCCGAGATCCAGGGCGCAATTTCTCAGAACTCGCTCTCCGAAGGAGTTAAAGGTGCTGATGTCGACAAAAGAATAGCTGTAAGGAATGAGCTGGTCGACCCGTTCTTCCATCTCGTTGGCCGCTTTCTCGGTGAACGTCACAGCCAGGATCTCGTCCGGCCGAGCGATTTTGGCCGCGATCAAGTAGGCAATCCGATGGGTGATGACCTTGGTTTTGCCGGTGCCGGCGCCGGCAATGATCAGCAAAGGGCCCCGGCCGTGCGTTACAGCCTCTCTCTGTGCCGGGTTAAGGCCTTCGAGAAGGTCGCTTGCTCCGGTTCTCAACCGATGAGACATGGTCAGGAATCGCGCCGCAAATCGTTTAGCGTTTTTCGGCTTTCTTATTGACGACGACTTTTTCGTCGGGCTTCATCAGCCAGAGCTTCGCCCGGGCTTCCCTTTCCACCGCCTGAGGGTTATTTTTTAAGTCTTCGATCTCCTGTTCGAGCCGAATTTTCTCCCGCTCCAGGCGCTCGACCTCGAGGCGAAGGACATCATATCTCTTGCGGGCCCGGTAAATCTCGATCAGGCCCTTCTTGCCGAACAGAGAGACGATCGCCAGAACAAGAAAAAAGAAGCCGACCGCGGCCAAGAGAATCTTCCGTTTAAGGGAGACCCCCTGTCTGTCCGAACGGCCCATCAGTCGAGCCTCTTTAACCCAAGATCGAGCAGGCGCTTCATTTCCCGCGTCGTTTCCGCTTCGGCATAGCAGCGAATCAAGGGTTCTGTCCCCGAAGGTCGGAGAAGAAGCCAATCATCATCGTCAAAGTCGAACTTAATGCCGTCGGCCCGTTCGATGGCAACGACTCTTCGCCCGCCAAGTCTATCGGGCGGATCGATGATCAGATCTCTGAGCGCCCGCTCGTTTTTGGGATTCAAAGGAACGCTTCTCTGTCCGCTATATTTTTTGCCGAAAGTGCGATAAAAATCGTTCCGCAGCTCGGTTAGATTTTTCCCCTCGACGGCCATCATTTCCGCGACCAGGAGACCGGCGAAAATCCCATCTTTCTCCGGGAGATGACTTCTGACGGCCAGACAGGCGCTTTCTTCCCCGCCGAAAATGATTTGACGCCGAAGAAAAAGGTCGGCCATGTACTTAAATCCAACCGGAGTCTTGAAAAGCGGCAGCCCGTAGCGCCTGGCGACGCGGTCGATCAGATGGGTCGTCGCCACCGACCGAGCTACGCCGCCTCGCCACCCCTTTACCCGAATGATGTAATCCAGCAATAGCGAAAGGATGATATTTTGGATGACGAAATTTCCGTTTTGATCAAGGATCCCGAAGCGGTCTCCATCGGCGTCGGTCGCGATGCCGAGGTCACACTCTTTCTCCCGGATCAAGGCTCGAAGCTCTCGAAGATTGTCCTCGGTACACGAGGGCGTAATTCCACCGAAATAAGGATCGATGTAACCGTGAATTTCCTCCACCGGGATGCCGTTCTCTTCCAGGATCTCATCCAAATATTCACGGCTGGTACCGTAGAGGAGGTCAACCCCAATTTTGAGGCCGGATTTCTTGATGGCGGCGAAATCAATCTTTTTCTGAATGAACTCGAGATAGTCTTCCTGAAGATCAACTCGGTCAACGAAGTCCGAGCGCGGATAATAGACACTCCTGGGAGGACTCTTGGAGAGAAATCTCACTTCTTCTTCGATCTTATCCGTTTCACCGGGCAAAGCCGGGGCTCCTGTCTCAAGATTCAGCTTGAGCCCGTTGTATTCCGGCGGGTTAAAAGAAGCCGTGAAATTGATCCCGGCTTGGGCCTTTTTTTTGATAATCTGCAAGGCCTCAGCCTGGGCCGGAGCGTCCCGGTCCGTTAAATAGACATAAATCTGGTTGTGGGAAAGGATTTTAGCTGCCTCGTTCGCAAAGCGCTCGGAAAGAAACCGCGTGTCATAGTTAAGGACAACGGCAATTTTCTGATCCGGAAAGCGCCGCTTGAGGTAGTTGGCAATTGCCTGGACGACAATCCGAACATTGGAAAAGGTGAATTCTTCCCCCATCACGGCTCGCCAACCTGAGGTTCCGAACTTGATCATCACAAATCGGAGCTCAAATTAGCACAAGGCCCGAGGAAAAGCAAATCAGCTCAGGAATCCCGTTTTTTCTCAGCCTCACCGGTCATAGGAACAAAACGGACGGGCAGGATTCGGCTGGAGTGCGGCTTCCCTTTGATCTTGGTGATAAGAGTGAGAGTTTGGACGGGGACTTGATTCCCCAGAGGAAGGACAAGCCGCCCCCCTTCTCCAAGCTGCTCGAAGAGATCCGGCGGAAGATGGTTGACAGCGCAGGTGATGATGATGGCATCGAAAGGAGCCATCTCCGGCCAACCTTGGTATCCGTCTCCCGTCCGAACCTGCACATTCTCATAACCGAGCTCAAGAAGAGTCTTTGCTGCCCGATCAGCCAGACTCGGGCGGATCTCTATCGAAAACACCTCTCTGGCCAATCGGCTCAGAACCGCCGCCTGATATCCGGAGCCTGTCCCGATCTCAAGGACTTTTTCCTGGCCTTTGAGGTCGAGCAACTGAGTCATCAGGGCGACAATATAAGGCTGCGAAATCGTCTGCCCCTCCTCGATGGGCAGCGGATAGTCTTCGTAGGCCTGGTTCCTGTAAGCGGGGGGGACAAAGAGATGGCGAGGAATCTCCCCCATGACTTCGAGAACACGCCTGTCGGAGATATCCCGAGAAGCAAGTTGTTCGACCACCATCCGTTTTCGCTTTTGGTCATAATGACGATCCGGTTCCTGAGCCTGGGGAAAGATCGAGAACGAAAAAAAAATCAGGCTCCAGAGGATCTTTCTCGCAAAAACCCTGTTCATTCTGAGGTTCGTCAACATCCGACCTTCTTATTTTCATCAACTCCGGACAGGAAATCAAGCCGGGTCAAAGCCCTTTTTGCCCTTCCTGCTCGAGGAAAAAGCTCTTCCGACGAGCTCATCCGTCCCCC
>Ga0136652_1001047_pt1 | contig 12276 bp, 11 predicted proteins | sample ConPoolayeEmetaG_FD_94864 | JGI IMG/M metagenome (GOLD analysis project Ga0136652, IMG submission 94864) | Hot spring microbial mat communities from California, USA to study Microbial Dark Matter (Phase II) - Cone Pool mat layer E metaG... ...
AGAATGCAAAAGGCAAATGGTACTCAGGATATTTGTCAGGGGCCTTTAAAGGAGGACTTGAGCGAGTTTCGTTGACGGTTCATGATGGTTTCATGCTGAATGGAAATCTTAGAGGTCGTCTGAACTTAGAATGGACAGAAGGTTTCTCCATCCAAGGAGATCTTGAGGGGAAAAATCTCAATCCTGCTGGCATCAGTCCTGATTGGGAGGGAAGAGTTAACCTGAAGGTCGAAGGCACAGTTCATTGGCCAAAGGAAAGACCAATCGAAGGAAGAATGAGTGTTCACCTTCCTGAGAGCCATCTTCGGGGTCAACCCTTAACCGGGGACATCGAATTACACTTCAAAAAGGCCGATCTAAACATCGTTAAGGCAGACCTTAAAGGAAAGGGTTTTAATCTCTTTGCCCGAGGAACGCTTTACGAACGAATCCTCTTCAATATGGACATCAACGACCTCTCAGGATTGATCCCAAACACTCGAGGCCGTCTCTTGGCAAAAGGTGTTATCTCCTGGCAGGGTCGTCAATTAGTCCTCGATGTGAACGGGCAGGGGAAAGATCTCTTTATCAAAGGCATTACACTCAAATCTGGGGACTTAACCGCCCGTTATGATGAAAGAGAGAAAGTCCCAATAGAGCTGAAGGGGAAGTTTCATAAGATAGTTTATCAATCCATCACGCTGGATTTATTAGTGGTGGAGGCGAGGGGTAAACTTTTAGAACATCAATTGATCATCGCAGTTCACCACCCGGATGGGCAGATAAGAACAATCCTAAAAGGAAGTTACTCAAAGCAAAGCTGGAGTGGAACCATCTGGGAACTGACAGGAATCGACACAATAAGCCAATGGAAACTTCAATCAGTGGCCCAGGTCGAAGTTTCTCTCCGCCGGTTTAAATTACAATCTTTCCGTCTTTCCAGTACAAAGGGAGAAACCATTCATATCCACAGTGACCTGAGCCTAAAGCCATTTCAAGGGATTTTACAGGCTCAATGGATTCAATTGAATCTTTCCCGGGCTAATCTATGGCTTCAGAAAAGAGATTTAACAGGATATACTACTGGAGATTTATTAATCTACTGGATGGGTGAGGGACGGATGAGAATGAGTGGAGGAGCCTATTTTGAAGGGACGATAAAAGGGCTATCACTGAAAATAGATCGAGCAAGAGCTAAGGTGGCATTTCATTGGGATGAAAAATTGCTTCAGGCTTCAACAGAAATCGAGCTTCCAAACGGCGGCAAGTTCCAAGCAAAGATTTTCTCTTCTCAACCCGCACGGATGGAGTTACCCAAACAGGTTCGGGTAGATAGTAGTTGGGAATCGATTGACCTCTTACTTCTTAAACCCTGGCTTCCCCAGAACATTTTTTTGGACGGAAAGTTTTCAGGTCACCTCTCCGGACAGTGGGTAGAAGGTTTGCGATTCGATCATTCGGGATCTCTCAAGGTTTCTCAAGGGAAGATGAAATGGCAGCATAAACAGGAGATAATTACAACTTATTTACAGACCGTTGATTTGAACTGGATCTGGGAAGGAGAAACCTTAAAGGGCTATCTCGGTTTGAACCTTACCGATTTTGCCAGGCTCAATGGTTCATTCCATATTCCTATTGCGCCACGTCGCCCCTTGAATATCCGCTCTCAAGGTCCTCTCCGGTTTTCTTTGCAGGGGTGGGTCAGCGAGAGAGGACTTCTTCCGTTCTTCTTTCCTGACTTGATTCAGGAAAGCCAGGGCAAGATCGATGTTAATCTTGATGCTCATGGTACATGGAAAAATCCACATCTTAATGGCCTTATTAAACTTAAAGAAGTAGAATTCCATTTTCTCCAGGAGAAACTCCATTTCTTACCCCCGATGACTCATATTTCTAATACCCATTTGAAGTTGGGGATTCAGCAGGGTGTGGTTAATTTAAATTGGGGAGAGAAAGGACTTTTTTCTTCATGCGACCTCAACTTTGGGAAGGGTGTTCGGTTTCAGGCCAATGTCTCATCCCCACAGCCTGCTCAGATTGCTTTTCCCGAGAAGGGAAAATTTACAGTCAATTGGACAAGGATAGACCTTAGTTATTTTAAACCCTTTCTACCCCATCAGATCATACTCGAAGGCGGAGTAGCAGGTCATCTTTCTGGAGAATGGGTGGATGGTCAATTCGAAACGGAAGGGGAAATGAAGGTGTCCACTGGGGTCGTGGGCTTGCAGGGAAAAGAGGGCTCAATTGAGATCCCTTTGCAGAAGTCTACTGTAAAATGGGTTTGGCGTGGGGAGAATCTATTAGGAGATGCCTCTTTTTCCTTTATGGGACATGGGTATTTGGAAGCAAAATTTCAATTTCCTCTAACTTCCCGGTTCCCAATAGGAGTTTGGCAAAAGGGACCCATATCGCTTTCTTTAGAGGGAAGTTTTGAAGAGAAGGGCCTCCTTACAGCTATTTTTCCTGGAATGGTTCAGGAGAGCCATGGTCAACTTTACGTTCATATTAAGGGAGATGGAACGTGGGAGAAACCTAATCTTAAGGGGGGTTTAATATTGAAGAAAGCAGGGGGCTATCTGCCCTCTGTGGGGATAAAACTTGATGATATCCGAGCAGAGGCCCAATGGGTGAACGACCAGATTCGATTCACATCTAAGATTCGTTCTGGCCCTGGTTACTTGGAGGGGAATGTGGTAATGAGGTTTAAAAATTGGAAGCTCTCTCATTATGAAGGTCATTTGATGGGAGATCGGTTCCAAACGATCCGGCTTCCAGAGTTTCAGGTTCTGACAAATCCGACTCTGCATTTTTATGGAACCTTGGGGAAAATTGCGGTCAAAGGGGATATCCATATCCCCGAATTTTTGGCTTTGAGTCCCCCAACACAAGGGGGAATTCGCCCAAGCCCGGATGTCATCATCGTGGATGCTTATGAGGTGTCAAAAAGAAAGTTTCCTCTCGATCTGGATATGCAGGTTCGTTTGATTTTAGGAGAGAAGGTCTTTTTCCAATCAGAGGGTTTGGATGTTAGATTAATAGGGCAATTGACCTTAAAGGCTCAGGATTCGGAAAAGGTAAATGCCGAAGGAGAGATTCGATCCGCACAAGGCCATTATACTGCTTTTGGTCAAAAACTTGAATTGATCAGGGGACGTTTAATCTTTACAGGTGGTCCGGTTACGAATCCTGCCCTGGATGGAATTGCTGTAAGAAAGGTTGGTGAGGTACAAGCAGGAGTGACAGTAACTGGAACACTCCAAAAACCATTGGTAAAATTATATTCAAGACCTTCTATGTCGGATACGGACATCCTTTCCTACATCGTACTTGGTCAACCTCTTGGTAAAGGGATGGAAGCGGCACCTTCCCTCATTCAAGCCGCAGGAGCCTTTCTTTCAGCAGGAGAATCCGTAATTCTCCAGGGTAAGCTTAAGAAGATATTTGGTCTGGACACGTTGGATATTACCATCCCCCCTGGAGAAAGCGAGGTTTCTCGTTCGATGATCACCATTGGGAAATATCTGACACCAAAACTCTATGTCAGCCTGGGTCGTTCTCTGCTCACTGATGCTACTCTCGTCACATTTCGCTACACCCTTTCAAAGCGATTAGAGGTTGAGACCACCACTGGAACAGAAACTGGGGCCACCTTGTTTTATAAAATAGAATTTAGATAGTGTGGAATTTACCAAAGTAAAGAATCACTCCCTGTAGGTGGGATTATTTATTCGGATCATTTTAATAAAAAATTGAATAGGCCTTGAATATAACCAAGGCCCTTTTTCTCAAAAATCCATAATATTCAGAACCCTCCTTATCTCAAGGTCAATGTCTAATTTGGGAATTTGGTATTATAAAAGTAGATTTTGTCCCATTTTGCCACACACCGTTTCTTTATTCCCCTATTTAGATTCTTCGAATTATTTATAAGAAATTCTAACTAATTGAATTTTTTAATAAATTTGTTTCCTTGTCTTCGGCATTCTTTTTGCTCATATTAACCTGTGATGAATTATGAAAAAAGGCGAATATTGATCATCGAAGATGATGAAGAGATGAGGTCTCTGCTCGAGGATTTTTTGGAAGAAGAAGGTTTTGAGACAGACTCGGTTGGCAATGGTTCAGAAGCCTTCAGAATTTTGGTTCGAGAAATTTTCGATGTTGTCATCACCGATATTCGAATGCCTGGGTTGACAGGCTTGGAGATCATTCCTGGGGTAAGAAAACTTCAACCCGAAACCTCCATCATTGTCATTACGGCTTTTGGGAGTGAAGAAGTCCATCAAAAAGTGATCGAGAGGGGAGCCGATTCATATTTAGAAAAACCCCTTCAATTTCATGAATTAAGGAGAATGGTTGACGGACTCTTATCTTCAAAAGTAAAAGGGAGGGATAAAGAATGATTGGAATCTTGGTGATCTCTCATGGCAGATTAGCAGAGGCGCTTATTTCTTCTGTTCAATTCCTTGTAGGTCATCTCAAAAAGGTTAAAGGGATTTCTATCTGGCCAAAGGATAGAAGAGAGGAGATTCGAGACAGGATTCAAAAAGGAATCCAAGAGGTGGATGAGGGAGAGGGAGTGATCATCCTGACCGATCTTTTAGGTGGAACACCCACCCATCTTAGCCTTTCAGTATTAGAGAACAAAAATATTGGGGTTGTGACAGGGGTCAATATGCCTATGTTACTGACTCTATCAAGTTATCGAAGAGGGAGATCATTACGGGAGGTTTGCAGGCTGGTAAAAAAATCAGGGCGTCGAAGCATTATTCTCGCAAAAGAGTTAATGAGAAGAAAGTAGTTTATTCCATGAGGAGAGTTGACCAATGAACATAAGGAGGTGGATTCTATGAGTGATTTTTTTCAACCTGGAGTGATTACGACACTTCACCGACTAAAGAAAGGAAACTTAGAACGGATGGAGATGGAACTGGAGTTTTACTCCAGACACAATCCCGTTGCGCTGGTTTTACCCTCTCTTTATTCTGAATTGAAAGAGAAGGCCCTTAAAACAATCGTTTCTGAGATTCAGAAAGTGAAATTCATTAATCAGGTGATCATCACTCTGGGAAAGGCAGAAGAGAAAGAATTCGAATATGCAAAAGAATTCTTTTCCATCCTTCCTCAGGAGACAGTGGTGATTTGGAATGATGGGCCAAGGGTTCAATCCCTCTACAATATTCTGAACCGGAACGATATTTCGGCCGGCGAGGATGGCAAAGGACGTTCCACCTGGATGGCCTTTGGTTATGTACTGGCCAGCGAGAGAAGTAATGTAATTGTTCTTCATGACTGCGATATCTTGAATTATGATAAAGAATTTTTAGCCCGATTATGCTATCCTGTGGTCAATCCCAACTTAGGTTATGAATTCTGTAAGGGTTATTATGCCCGGGTGACTGATAAAATGCATGGAAGGGTGACTCGTCTCTTTGTCACTCCCTTGATAAGATCTCTTGAACGACTGTTGGGTCACCTTCCTTTTTTGGTCTACCTCGACAGTTTCCGATACCCATTGGCAGGAGAATTTTCGATGATCGGTGACCTGGCTCGGATCAATCGAATCCCCTGGGACTGGGGACTTGAAGTCGGGGTCCTTGCAGAGGTCTTTCGAAATTGTTCCCTCAGACGTATCTGTCAGGTTGATCTGGCAGACAATTATGACCACAAGCACCAGGAACTTTCCTCAGATGATCCAAGCAAAGGACTCTTAAGGATGTCTACCGATATTGCAAAGAACCTTTTTCGAAATCTTGCCAGTGAGGGGATTGACCTTTCAGAAAGCCTTTTAAAGACATTAAGGGCAACTTATTTGAGAACAGCCCAGGAGGCCATCACGAAATACCATGATGATGCAGCCATCAATGGTCTTGATTTTGACCGTCATGAAGAGGGCGTGGCTGTGGAGACCTTTACAAAGGGAATTGAGTTGGCTAGTAAAGCTTTTATAGAGGATCCCTTGAGCATTCCCCTCATTCCCAACTGGAGCCGGGTCACCTCAGCTATCCCTGATTTCTTAGAGAGGTTGAAGAATGCCGTCGAGGATGACAACACCTAAACTGATCATTTTCACCGATCTGGATGGAACTTTGCTTGACCAGGAAACCTATTCCTTTAAACAGGCGTTACCCGCCCTTGAGGTTATCCAACGGAAGGGAATTCCACTAATCCTCTCCAGCAGTAAAACCAGAGCGGAAATTGAAGTTTATCGGAGAGACTTAGGGAATGATCATCCCTTTATTTCAGAGAATGGGGGAGCCATTTTTGTCCCTCAAGAGTACTTCTCTTTTCAGTTCCCTTATGATAGAGAACTGGATGGATATGCGGTTCTTGAATTGGGGACCTTTTATCTCCAGATCATTGAGGTCTTAAAATCTATTGAACAAGAGACAGGGATTCAAATCATAGGATTTTCTGATCTTACCGAAGAAGAACTAACCTCCCTTTGTGGGTTGAGCCTTGAAGAAGCGAGATTCGCTAAGAAGAGGGAATATGACGAGCCTTTTATGATTGAGGGTGGGGAGAAAGAGATCGAGATTGTAAAAGAGGAGATCAAAAAGAGGGGAATGGGTTATACTTGGGGAGGAAGGTTTCATCATATTTTCGGGAAAAATGATAAAGGAAAGGCCGTTGAGATTTTAAAAGAGCTCTATGAGAATCAGTTTTTCTCAATCTACACGATTGGAATTGGGGATAGCCTGAATGATCTACCTATGTTGTCCGCAGTGGATCACCCAATTTTTTTTAAAGGGGAAGGGAGTATTTGCTTGGAACCCCCCTTGGAACCCCCATTGAAAAATATCACATGGGTTGAAGGGAAAGGGCCACTTGCCTGGAATGAAGTAATTTTAAGGATCATAAATCCAAAAATGATTTAACCAGAAGGATTCTTGATGAAGCCATTTCGTTGGTTGATAAGCCTTTGTTTAATTTTTTTGCTTGGCTGTACCACAGGGAGAACTTATACGGTCTTTCTTCGATACCAACCCTCTCGGACATTTGAATCACTTGAACAGAAGTTTGGGAGCACCCTTGGGATTGCTCCTTTTAAAGATCAACGGCCAGATACGCTTCACATCGGTCGCCATATTCCCCTTCGTGGAGTCTCCCAATATTTTAAGAACGACCCCTTCCCATTGGAAAAAGCGATTAGAGATTCTCTCTCTCGGGCGCTATCCCCTTATGGGATTAAAACCATTTCGGTTTCAGATTGGGATGGGAAACCAGATTCTTTAAGAAAAATAGAAACGGATTCAATCCTGATGATTGAGATCAAGAGGTTCTGGATAGAAGGAAAAGCCCTTCCATTCAGGACTCAGGCAAGGACTTGGGTTCATCTTATGATCCATTTGGGGGTGAAGAGGGAAGGGAAGGTCTTTACAAAAAATGTAGAGGTAGAAAAGGAGGTCACTTTCCCCAGATTAACGCTGGAGAGAGTAGAACAACAGGTCAACAAGATTCTGATGGATATTTTGGATGGTTTTCTATCTAATCCCTACGAAACTTAATTAACTGTAGTTTAGCAAAAATTTATAACCTATTGAAATAAAAGGAAATTTTCAAAGCCTTTTGGTCACCCTGAACTTGTTTCAGGGTCTCATAAGTCTTTGATTTATAAGGTTTTTAGATGCCGAAACAAGTTCGGCATGACAGTTTAGAAATTAAAATTTGCTAAACTACAGTTAATCAATAGAAAGGAGAAAAAATGCAATTTTTTTACTGGTTAGCTTTGTTAATCATCGTTGGCATTGCCATCTTCACAGTGCAAAACTCAACGGCCCCTCTTATATCGATAAAATTTCTTCTCTGGAGATTCGAAACCTCTCTGATCTACACGGTATTAGGGTCCTTGGGGATAGGTATCCTCATCACCCTTTTCTTCTGGATTCCAAGAGCCATTAAGAGTACATTTCGATCAAAGGAGTTGAAGCGAGAGGTTAAGAATCTTGAGAGCGTATTATATAAACCTGCCTCCATCGGAAAGGAGGACAATCAGAAGAAAGGGTGATGCAAAAAGCAATCGTCATTCCTGTCTATCTAAGGATGGAGAGACCAGAAGAATTGCCCAACTTGGAAGATCTCCATTTAGCCAGAAGGGCTATCAAAAGCATCAACTTATTAGAGGATCAGGATTTTACCCTTATCCTTCCTGTCTGTTTTGATCTTCCGAACAGTGAAGGGAGCACCCTTTTTCATCTGGAGAATATCGTTAGGGATGAAGTAAAAGGGTCAAGATCCACCCAAACGTTGATCTTCTCTTCCTTTCGTCTTCAAAGGCTAAGGGAATATCTGGCACAAAAGAATTTCAGAAATTTCTCCTCCCTTATCGATCTTAAGGGATTTTCAAAGATCCGTAATACTGGCCTAATTCTTGCTCAAGCACTGTCGATGGATGTTGTGGTCTTTATTGATTACGATGAAATCATTGAGGATCGGGACTTTTTAGAGATTGCCTGTGAGTATTTAAATCAGAAATGGAATGGAAGGTTGGTGAGCGGGAAGGGCGGATTTTACATTAACCCTGATGGATCCATCCTTATCCCTAACAAAAATCTCTGGTGGCGTTTTTTTTGGAATAAAACCAAATGGATGAACAAAGTTTGGAAAAAGATTCTTAATTCAGAAGATCGAATAGTTCCTACCCCGATGCTTTTAGGTGGAAACCTTGTCCTCTCTAACACTCTTTTTCGTCATGTTCCATTCGACCCCTATATTCCGAGGGGAGAGGATACGGATTATCTCATTAACGCTAATAGTCTGGGGTTTTCTCTCTTTTTTGATAAAAAACTTAGAATCAAACACCTTCACCCTGAAAGGACCTCCTCCTATTATCATGAGGAATTGCGAGGAGATATTGGGCGATTTCTCTACGAGAGAGAAAAGATCAAAGGAGGATTGACCATAAACCTCGATCCTTATCCAGGATATTTTTTAAAGTGGACACTCTATCCAAAGGTCATTCTCACTTCTCTGTTTCTTTGTTTGGATTATATGGTGAGAAGGGATATGAAGAGGGCAAAAGAATCCATGGCTAATATCGGACTTCTCTTCCGAAAAAGGGAAGAGGTATGGATGAACTATTTGAGATTTGCACGTGATTGGGAAGTGGTAATGGAAAAAATTCATAAAGAAGGGATGGATGGTTTATTAGAGAATTGCTGGATATAAATTCTGAGAGGTCACTTCAAGCCCAATTAGGAGAGATCAAAGAGGTAGATCTTTTAGTGGGTATTCCAAGTTATAATAATGTCCGCACCATTGGTCATGTTGTAAGGGCCGTGATGGCAGGGTTGGCAAAGTATTTTCCTGAGGTTAGAGCGGTGGTAGTCAACTCAGATGGAGGATCAACCGATGGGACTCAAAATGAGGTGAGAAAAGTCCAGATTGAAGATTTTAAGACAGTTCTTATCTCCCACCCTGTTCACCCCATCCAGAAGATTATTACTCCTTATTATGGGATTCCTGGAAAAGGGAGTGCCTTCCGGAGAATCTTTGAGGTTGCCAAGAGGCTTAACGCAAAGGCCTGTGCTGTAGTTGATTCGGATTTAAGGTCCATTACACCCCAGTGGATTGAATTGCTATTGAGGCCCATTTATGAAGGAGGCTTCGATTATGTAGCCCCTCTTTATGCTCGGCATAAGTTTGATGGAACGATCACTAACAATATTGTTTATCCCTTGAATCGGGCTCTGTATGGGAAGAGGGTCCGCCAGCCTATCGGAGGAGATTTTGGTTTCTCAGGGAAACTTGCCGAATTCTACTTAAACAAGGAAGTTTGGGAAACGGATGTTGCCAGATTCGGGATCGATATCTGGATGACCACGCTTGCCATTGCTGAGGGGTATAAGGTATGCCAGTCCTATCTGGGTGCAAAGATCCACGATGCCAAGGATCCTGGAAGTGATCTTGGTCCCATGTTTACGCAGGTCGTTTCTTCCGTCTATGGATTGATGGAGGATTATCACTCTCTTTGGAAGGAAGTAAAAGAATCAGAGTCTATTACTACTTTTGGATTTCATTATGAAGTTGGATTGGAGCCCATCTCAATCAATGTGGAACGGATGATCCGCAGCTTCAAATTAGGAGTAAAAGATTTGATGGAGATCTGGAGAAAGGTGGTGCTTCCTGAAACGGCTTCTTGGTTAGAATCTATCGGTAGGTTATCAGAGGAGGGGTTCTACTTGCCTCAGGATCTTTGGACTCGTGTGATTTATGATTTCGCAATTGCCTATCATCGGGGCTTTCTTCATCGGGAGCATCTATTGAAATCGATGATTCCCCTTTATTTAGGGAGGGTAGCCTCCTTTGTTAAGGAGAATATGGAGAGTTCAGCCGTTGAGGTTGAAGAAAAGATAGAATCCCTTTGTCAGGCATTTGAAGAGATGAAGCCTTACTTAATTGAACGGTGGAGAGAGGAATGAACACAGAGATAAACCCGTGGGGGTATCTTGGATGTCCGGACACGGGAAACGGATACGAACACGAGTATAAAATGGGAGGTCAGTATGATGAGCGAAATCTGGAAGGCGACCATTGTGGAGTCGTTTAATCGATTTTTGGGAAAGGTCCTTATCTTTCTACCCAATCTATTGGCGATGATTACCATCCTCATCATCGGGTTTTTGCTTGCCTGGATGGTTAAAATAATTCTGGTCCGTTTTTTGAGAGCAATCCAATTTGATAAATTCAGTGAGCAGTGGGGATTGAAACGTATCCTGTCAAAAGGAGGCATTTCTTATTCCCCCACCAATCTCCTGGGGCGATTCTTTTATTGGGTGATTGTCCTCATTGCGCTCATTTTAGGAATCAATGCCCTTGAAGTGGCTGCTACCCAGAGCCTTATCACCCAATTTTTTAACTTTCTCCCACACCTTTTTACGGCCCTCGGCATTCTGGTCATCGGGTATCTGATTGGCGTCTTTTTAGGGCAGGCCACATTGATTGCAGCAGTCAATGCCCAAATGGAGTCTGCAAAAATTCTTAGCCGTGCGGTCCGCTGGTTTATTATTATCCTCTCCTTAACTATGGCCCTCTATCATCTGGGTATTGCAGAGAAGGTGATCGTAGCCGCCTTCTCAATCACTTTTGGGGGGATTGTGCTGGCTCTGGCGATTGCCTTTGGATGGGGAGGAAAAGAGTTGGCAAAGGAGTTTCTCGAAGGACTTGCAAGGGGCAAAGACAAAAATGAGAAAGAAAAGGATCAAATTTCTCATTTATAATGGTAGAGTCGCAAAATACTATCATTTGCTATTTTTGATTTCAGTGGTCATAATAGGATGGAAATAAGGAGGTTAATGAAGAGCGATGGGGCTTTTGAAGTTATTGATGAGCGATCCGGTTGCTTTCTTGCTTCTCGTCATTCCACTCCTCTATTCCGTGGTCCTCCATGAGGTGGCCCACGGATGGGTGGCAAACCGGTTGGGTGATCCGACAGCCAAATGGTTGGGCAGGTTGAGCCTCAATCCCCTTAAACATCTTGACCCTGTTGGGACCCTGATGCTTTTTCTTGCTGGATTCGGCTGGGCAAAACCCGTTCCAATCAATCTTAACAATATTCCAAATCGCAGAAAGGGGCTCATCCTTGTCTCATCGGCGGGAATCCTTGCGAATATTCTATTGGCTTTCGGAGCCCTGCTTGTTCATAGACTCTTGGGCTTGTCTCCGATGGGAATATCCGCTGTTATCCTTTACACCCTTGCCAATATTAATATCACTCTGGCGGCACTCAATCTCATTCCCATTCCTCCCCTGGATGGATCGAAGATCCTCATGGGTTTTGCGCCCTTAGAAGTTCGTTATTTGCTTGCACGCATTGAACCTTACGGTTTTCTCATCATCGTCGCTTTGCTCTTTCTCGGCCTGCTCTCCACGTTCATCGCCTTTTTCCGTGGGATCATCATCACCCTCATCAAAATCCTCCTTCCGTGAAAGAAACTGGCGGAAAATCAGGGTAAATTTCCAAAAATAAAGCCTGATCCCAATGGACATTATCCAGATTGTAGGGGAAGGGTTTATCACTTACCTAAATAAAGATATTGAGTAGGGTAAGGGCTTGTCCCTTACCAATATTTGGTAAGCCACAAGGGCTTACCCTACGGAAAAATATCCAATCATTCAAAATTTGAATTCTGAAGGGTTGCCCCTAATTTCACTGATTATGACAGGTTTGTAATGGAGATGGAAAATCTGTTTAGAAGGAGATTGAAAGCATTGCTAAGGGGAAACCTCGGAAAACAAATTAAATGGTCACTGTCCCTATTTTCAGAATAATTCAACTCAGCCAACAACGTCCCCTTC
>Ga0136652_1001050_pt1 | contig 12250 bp, 13 predicted proteins | sample ConPoolayeEmetaG_FD_94864 | JGI IMG/M metagenome (GOLD analysis project Ga0136652, IMG submission 94864) | Hot spring microbial mat communities from California, USA to study Microbial Dark Matter (Phase II) - Cone Pool mat layer E metaG... ...
TACCCCAATGACCTCCTCCCTGACCTTGAGGGGAAAGGCAGCTTCCGATTGGACTTCAGGAGAAAGATTGATATAGTGGATATCCTTTGATACCTCAGGCGCATAATAGGGTTCACCTGTCTTGGCCACTTGACCCACAATCCCATCCACTCCAACCTTGAAACGAAGGTTCTTCACCTCTTCAGGGTCTCTTCCAATGACCTGTCTGATATAGAGTTCATTTCGTTCCTTGTCTAAAAGGAGGATGGAGCAAATGGCATAGCCCCATCGTTCTTTGAGAAGTTCCAAGGCTTTTCTAAGCAGTTCGTCGAGGTCAAGGGTAGAAGAAAGAGTCTGCCCAACCTCGTGAAGGATCGTCAATTGCTTAATCTTTGCCAAAGACTCTTCATAGAGTTTTGCATTTCCAATGGCGATGGCTGCCTGATTGGCAAAGTTGAAGAGAAGATCGATCTCATTTTGTTGAAAATGTTTATCCGGATTGGTCGTTCCAACCGCCATTGCGCCGATGACCATTTCTCTGACGATTAAAGGAACGCCAACGACCTCCTTAAAATGGTAGGAGTCTAACTCCCTCCACCGATTGGTATGATGCTCATAATCGGCATAGAGGATCGGAACCTTTCTTCTCAAAACATCCCCGATAACCCCTTGAATGGATGGAGTGATTTCTGTTCCTATCAGAGATTCCGGCAATCCGTGGACAATGACAATGGAGTAATTCTGTCTCTGTTCATTCCAGAGGGCAATGTCTCCCCCTTCGGCTTCTAAGAGGTTCACCGCGCTCTCCATGATCTTCTGTAGAATGGCTTTTAATTCGAGGCGGGAGGCAATCTCCTGGCTGATAGAATAGAGGGTCATCTGTTCTTTCAATCGCTTGACGTTTTCTGTATAGAGGGAGGCCCTCTCCATCGCACCACTGATAATTTGAGCAATGGAATTATAAAGATTCTTTTCGAAAGGAGTGTAGTGATGAAATTCCTTTTTAGCGATATTTAAGGTTCCATAGATTTTGTCTCTTGATTTTAATGGAATGACCGCAAGGGATTTCAATCCCTCTTCTATGGCTAAGGGAAGGGCTTCGGGGCAAGACGGATAGTCTTCAATGAAGAGAGGTTCACCTGACTGGGCTACCTTACCTGTGATTCCTTGACCCAATTTAAGTCGCATCATCGGTTTTGAGAAGGCTTTGGAAAACCCACGATGGGCTACATAAATCAGTTCCTGATTCCTATCGTCCAAAAGGTAAATACCGACAGATTTGACATCGATCATCTCCATCATCTTATCCAGACTCTTGTTCAAAATTTCATCAAGGTCAATGGATTGGTTAACGGTCTGGCTGATGGCGTTGAGAATCGAAAGTTCCTGATTCAGCCTGATAATTTCTTCCCCTCTTTTTTGTCCTTTCCCCCCCATCTTCTACTCCACCAGAATCAACCCATAGATGTTTTGTATGTCCCCCTGACTTCTCACCACTTCAATGGGAAATCCATTCTGCCTGGCCGTGGTGAAGACATCGATCCCACAGGCCTCCATAGAAGGTCTTGCCCTATATCCATGCTTACAAGAACTTTGGGTATCACACTCTCTACAAAGCCTGCACGGACCCGAACCCATACTCCAGGCCTTAAAATAACCATCCAGAAAAATCTCTAATTCAAGATCGACGATCATTCCGTTGAAATTTTTTGTTATCTCTCTCCTCTTCTCCGCATGCTTGATCTGTTGATGAAGAAGGATGGCCTTCCGATAGGAATCGAGTATTTTCCGAGTCGCCTCTGGAGTGGGAGAGAAGGGAGGACAGCAGAGGGTCATCCCAAACCCTGGACATCCAAACTGACATTTGACTCTCACCCATTCGGCAGTAACCACAGAATGCGGATCAATCACCCTTGCACCCTCAAATCCTTTCTCCAATGCCTCCTGGCAATAAATCTCAAGTGGCTTCACCCTTTCTCCTTATCTTCATCGGTCTAAAGGCTTTCCCTATACATAAAATTTTTCTTATTTCGTTCCGCTCAGTTCCCGTATCTCTCGTTGAGCCTCTTCCCTTTCTGGACATCCCCTCTCCAGCCACTCCAATGCAGTTCGAAAATGAAGAAGGGCATTTTTTTTGTCCCCTTTTAATTTAAATTGCTTTCCATAATAAAAGTGGGACAATCCCTTCTGACCCATCCTTCCATAGACCGATCCAATGTTGAGGTAGATATCAACAAAATCGGCCATCTCCTTCTGTATCTCAAGAAAAAGGGAGAGGGCTTTGGCCAACTCCATCTTTTCTTGATACCCTCTTCCAAGATAATAGAGGGTTAAAAAGTCAGGTTCTGAGGAAAACGAACGCCCTGCCTCAAGCACCTCGATCGCCTGGTCTATCTTTCCAGAGAGAAAATAAACGATTCCAAGTTCCCGAAGGACATCTGGATTTTGAGGATTTAAGGATCTTGCCTCTTGAAACGACTCCATCGATTTGTCCAACCTTCCCATTTTCCGAAAAGCAAGCCCTAATCCATAATATCCTTCTAAGGCCTTAGGATGGTTATCTATCATGGATTGAAAATGGGTCACCGCTACATTCGGTTCCCTTTCCTCTACAAAGGCCTTGGTTTTAATCTTTTTAAAATCCTTGACCTCTTTGAATGGACCCATTGGTTTAGGACTAACCTGTAGAAGATTCTCCAATAGGGAGATCCGATTTTCGGTAGCAGGATGCGTTGAAAGATAGGCCGGGATTTTGGGTCCTGAGGTTAAGCTGATTTTATGGACCTTATTTAAGAAACTGATCAACCCACTTGGGTCATAGCCTGCTCGGATCATATAGGTTAGGCTGTTATGGTCTGCATCGACCTCCATCTCTCGGGTATACTTCAGCGTGAGGGCTTGTCCTGCAGCCAATGCGGTCAGCGTGACTGCCTCAGAAGTCTTTCCTCCGCCCCCTGCAAGAATGCCTGCAACGATTGCAGCAAGAGTTGCAAGGTTTAATCGTTTCGATCTTTCGATCAACTCGGCAACATGCCTCGCCTGCACATGGGAGATCTCATGGCTGAGTACCCCTGCGACTTCATGTTCGTTTTCTGCCAGAACAATTATTCCGGTCGTTAGAAAGACATGTCCCCCTGGGATAGCATAGGCGTTGGGATCGGTTGAATTGACCAAATAAAATTTATATTCAAAAGGAGAGGCCCCTACTTGGGCAACGAGAGAATAGCCCACCTTGTTGATAAAAGCTTGAAGGGTAGGGTCTTTGACCATCGCCACCTTCCCTTCCATTTCAAGAAGGATCTTTTTGCCTAATTTCTTTTCCTCCTCTGGAGTCATAATCGCCCGGGCTTCCTCCCATAAAGACCCCATAAGAAGGAAAATGACGATAATAAAAATTATGTACTTTTTTCTTACTTTCATTCTGAGACCCAACGTGATTATATCTTAACACGTTCACTCAATCTCTACAACAAAGATAAGGAGTAACATGGTTACAAGTGAGCAGATAAAAAAAGCCCTATATATCCTCCCATTTTGGGTGGGGTTTGGATGGTGGGAGTAAGAGGATATATAGGGCAAAAAAACCTTACGCCTTGGCCTGTGGCTCTATGCCAATGCTAATGCTCCATGCAGGGATGGTGGATGTGGAGACCACCAACTTTATCGATCTTCCATTTCAACCACTCAAAACTTTTCTTTAGAAACCTTCCCTCCTCAGATCGAACCTTCTTCTTTCCCTTCTCTTTTGGATAAGGCCCATACCGATCGCACCCTTTTTTAAACATTCTCCTTCACCCCCCTTGGTCATTTCTTATTTCCCTTTCCAATTTTTCATCGATTCATTAAAATCCCTGACCGAATCAAAAAGCGCCCGAAATGAAAATGGTCTTTCCTGCCTTCTTTGTGGATAAGGTATCACTTTTACCTTACGTTCAATGACCCTCTCTTCAGATTCTTTCAAGACCCCCTTCTCTTGGGCTTTTATTTTCTCCAGTTCCAACCCATGTTCTTCCTTCATCTCATGTTCGCTCAAATACCCTGTAATCCAGGCCCAGTTCATAGGATAGACATCTGGGTTAAAGATTACAGAATAGAAATGCCAGACAATGATCGTCAGGGTGGCTAAAATGGCTTCATAAAAATGGATGGTTCGTGCGAGATTGAATGTCCATTGGGGAAAATATTTAAGCCACTCCACCTCAAACCAGAGGATGAAGCCTGTCACCGTCATGACCAGTGTCCCCCAAATCAAGCCAAAATATTCTAACTTCTCTCGAAAATTGAATCGGGGCATTTTAATCTCTTTTGGAGGACGATTGATGAAGAGGTTGTTCTTTAATGTCTCCAAAAGGTCTTTGGCATCTTTCAGCCCTGGAATCATATCCCTGATGATGCCCCTGCCTCTTTTTGTAAAAATGCAATAGAGGATATGGTAACCACCCAGAAAGACTATGGCCACCCCACAGAGACGATGGAGGAAGCCTCGCAAAGTCATTCCTGCAGGGACTTCTGTAATTGGAGAGACCCAGAAGGCTGTTGGAAAGCTTAATGCAAACCCTGTGATGACAAGGAGCGTAAAATTGATGGCAAGGTTTAGATGTTGAATTCTCTCGTTAAGAGTCATCCTGAGATATTTTTTTGCCATATCCACCTACTCTTTCGCTCTTCTGTCTATGGTCTTTCTCAGCCAATCGGTAAAATTGAAGAAGGTCAGTCCTCCAATCACAAGGACAATCAGAACAATGTAAGCCACCTTCACCCACCCCACAATCTTATCCCCAATTTCGTCCCCAGCAATAGAGGCAACGACATGGATCTTTCCCTTGGCGAAGTTCTCTGAAGCACCTGGATGACAGTTGCCGCAGGTTTTCTGGAGATTGTCTTTGTGGACCATGGATTGGGGGTCTGATGAGGGCCTAATATCATGGACTCCATGACAACTGGCACAGTTTGCAGAATAGGTATCTCCTCCTCGATAAGAAAGACCATGAAAACTATCATAATAGGATTTTACAGGGAGGGTCGTAAGCCTATACTCTCTTGAAATCCGTTCTGCTGCATGACACTGTGGACAGGTAGTCAGGGCAATCCTTTTCACATTGGTTGGAGAGTCTGGATCCACCTTTGCCTTGATTCCGTGGATCCCGTGACAGGTGGTGCACGTAGGGGAATCTGTCCTCCCTCTGGCCGAGAGGATTCCATGGATACTTTCAACAAACTGTTTGGTGATCTCTGGATGGCACCCTCCACAGGTCTGGGGAATGTTTGAACGAAATATTGAGGACTTCGGATCAATCAGCGACCTCAGATTATGGCTCCCATGGCAACTGGTACAGGTCACTTCCCCTGTCTTGGCATGAACGCTCTTTTTAAACTGTTCGCCTGGAATGACAGAACCTAAGGCATGGGCTTTGACAAATTCAATATCGGAATGACAACGGTTACAAGTCTTTTCAATGTTGGAGACATGGGTCATCGACTTTGGGTTCTTACTGGGAAGGATGTTATGCTTTCCATGGCAATCATAACATTGGGCTGCCCTCTCTGTTCCCTTCATGATCCACTTAGAGTGAAGACCCTGGAGATACTCTTTCTCTGCCTTCTCGTGGCAAACCCCACAATGAACCCTCTTATCCTCTTTCCTCTTAACGCCCTCAGCATGGGTATCATCCTTGATCCGAGTATGGCAATCAGAGCAAGAGAGTTTCCCATGGATCGAATTCTTAAATCCAGCCTCTGAAACATAGAGGGAAAGGCTTCTCCCCCCACTATCTTGCTTTTTAAGCGACTCATCCCTGTGACAACTAAAACAGAGAGAATTATCGGACCAAGCAACTCCTGCCATCCATCCAAAAATCATGAGAGTGGAAAGACCACCCCAGAGGAACTTCCAAGACTTGCTTCCTTTTCCTCTCCATTTCATGCCGGAACCCTCCCTGGAATGAGAAAAGGAATTATCCCTTCTTTCGGGCTCTCCCTCTCTATCTTTTCAAAGGCACACTCAACTGCTGATTTTATCTCCTCCAGATCAACCGGTTTCATCGCTTGATAAAAGATCCCAGCCCCCCTGAGACGTTTAGCCAGCCCGAGGGAGGGTTCTGAGGAAATAACAATGATTTGAATCTTTTCATTTATCTTTTTAAAAAGGGGAACTAAATCACAAGCCTTTACCCCTTCGATCTCATCATCGAGGAGGACCACCTGAATTTTACCATTTCGGACTTTCCGTATCAAGTCACTCACCACTTTCCCCGTCTCAATTCGATATCCCATTCCATGGAAGAAAGTTGAAAGTGACTTAATCCATAAATCATCTTGAATCGCAATCAGGATCGTCTTGGATTTCATGTCCCTATTCCTTTTTTTCTGAAACTTCCTGTTCCCATCCTATGTGGCAGGGATGGAAACCTCTCCCCCTCTTAACGTGGAGACTGTTCCTCCAAGGAGAGAGACCAAAAGAATTCCTGCAGGAATAAGTTGGGCTAAAACAACGACGATACCGCAAGTCATAAAGAACCAGACACCTAAAAGTCCTAACCCTTTTACCCCTCCTAAATAGGCAATTCCAAGAGAGGCAATGGCTATAAATAGAATTAAGGTTAAACTTAGGATCACTAAAATCTTCTTCATCTTTGGATTCATCCGACCCTCTCTGAATTTAATTTTCTTCTAAACCTATCTCGATGATTTTAAAATTTCCTATCTTTTTACAGGTGTTGGTTCATAAGCAGGAATCTCAACCTTTCCTTTCTCTTCAGCCGGCAGTTTTTCTGTTATTCTTTTCCGTTTTGAGATTAAGCCAGTAGTGGTTCCAACAAACGTAAAAAAGAGAATAATCGCGGGGATTAATTGGAGTAAAATAATAATGGCCCCAACGATGATGAATATCCAAAGGGCAATACCCGCATCTTTAAGGCTAATCGATCTTGCAAAAACAGGTGTCGAAATAAAGGTAACCAACCCAAATATAATAAGAGGAAACAGGTAATTTTTTATTTTCAACATATTAAATCCCCATTTTTTATTGGTTCAAAATGAATTATGCATAACTTGTGCCATTTTTAACATAAATATTAATAATATGTAACTTATTAAAAATAAAGGGTTTTTTTATTTGTAAAAATTTTAAAAAATAAAAAGTGTATATATGAAATATACACTTTGGGATGAATTCTTCTTCAAAATTTTTTTAACTTATTGATTTTTAATTAGAATAATATTTTTATACAAAATGTTTTTATTAAAAGCCCAATGTCCTAGCCAATATGGAAAAAGCAATGATAGGGATCAACCAGCAGAAAAAAGCTATAATAAAACATAAACTTACATCGTCCGTATCAATCTTCTTTATCTCCCCATAACGAACAATAAGGATGTATCCGAGGGCAGCGATTCCAACTACAACAATTGACCATCCAACAATTAACCATTTAAAGAATTCAGACAATGGCCTCTCCTAAATAAAAAGGGGACAGGCTACTTTTTGTAGTAAAAAAACGGATTAAAAATAAAAAAGTAGCCTGTCCCCTTTTTATTCTTTTGCACGGAGTCCATATTTTCTCATTAATGCCTGGAAATTTGGCCGAAGCATCCCAACCTCTTCAGATGCCCTTGTTACATTCCAATTGTTTCGTTCTAATGCACTGAGGACAAAGGCCTTTTCAATTTCTTCAACTGCCTTTTCCCTTATATGTTTCTTAATCTCCTTTAACTCCTCACTGGTGGTCGGGATTGTAATTTTCGACTCCGTTTTCTCATCTTGGGTTTGTAAAATGAGATGTTCTGGACGAACCATTTCCTCATCGATCATGACCACGGTTCGACCAATCACATTCTCTAACTCCCTCACGTTGCCTGGCCATGAATATCTCATGAGTTTTTCCATCGCTTCGGAAGTGAAACCCTTGATGGATTTGCCCATCTCTTCCGCAAATTTCTTGAGAAAATGGACAGCCAGCAAGGGGATATCCTCCTGTCTTTCTTTTAAAGGAGGAAGGTAGATGGGAACAAAATTTAATCGATAATAAAGGTCTTCCCGAAACGTCCCCTCTTTAATCATCTTTTCCAAATCCTTATTGGTTGCGGATATGAGTCGGATGTCCACCTTCTTTGGTTTTGTTCCACCCACTGGAGTGAATTCTTTCTCCTGAAGTACCCTTAGGAGTTTCGCCTGAATAGCCAGGCTGATATTTCCCACTTCATCCAAGAAAACGGTTCCTCCATCCGCCACCTCAAAAAGCCCTGGTTTGGTAGTAACCGCTCCTGTAAAAGAACCTCTTACATGCCCGAATAATTCACTCTCCAAAAGGTTTTCAGCCAATACAGCACAGTCTACTGGGACAAAAGGTTTATTTCTCCTGGGACTATTAAAATGGATCGCCCTGGCAATGAGTTCCTTTCCCGTTCCGCTCTGGCCATAAATCAGGACTGTGCTATCCGTGGGGGCCACCTTTACAATAATTCGGTAGATCTCCTGCATCTTCTTGCTTTTGCCGACAATGTTATGAAATCCATACTTTTCCTGCAATTCTTGCCTTAGATAGATGTTTTCGAGAAGAAGTGTTTTCTGATCAAGCGCCTTCTTGACAACGATTGAAACCTCATCCGGGGTGAAGGGTTTTGGGATATAGTCAAAGGCTCCAAGTTTCATTGACTCAACAGCGGTCTCAACCGTGGCAAACCCTGTAATCATGATGACGATCGTATCGGGATAATCTTTCCGGATGGTTTTTAAAACCTCCATCCCATCGATTCCAGGCATCTTGAGGTCGGTCAGGACAATATCATAGGGACTCTCCTTCATCTTGCGAAAGGCTTCCTCCCCGCTCAGAGCGGTTTCAACCTCATAGCCTTCTTCTTCGAGGATTCGCTTGCAACTCTCGCCAACGATTTCCTCATCGTCTACCACCAATATCCTTGGCGCTACCACGCTTCATCCTCCTCCCTCTTTGTCCAACCTATCAGGGTCGATGTGTTTTTGAGATTCAACCCTTCCCTTTTTTAATCTTATCATAAAAAAAAGAGGCCTTTCAATCCACCTTTTCAACAGGTTTGGGTTTCCTTAAGATTGAAATGACAATGGCAGACATCAATGCGCTCAACGCCCCGAGGCCGTAGGACCATCTGAAGGTCTGAGTAAGATCCGAGAGATACCCTCCCAAGATGGGCCCCAACATGGCTCCCACTCCATAAAATATGGTAAAGAGGCCGATCACTGTCCCCGCAACTTCTTTTTCAAAATAGTCCCTTGCACAGACTGCATACAACGGAAATATTGGCCCATAAAAAAATCCAAAACACCCAATTCCCAACCTCAATAATCCAATATCCGCCTTAGCAACGATGATTAAAAAAATGCTCGCCATCAAACATAAATGGGTGATGATTAAGGTCTTGATTCTTCCCAGATAATCAGAAATGGTTGTCAGGATTAACCCTCCTGTGATGCTTGTTAAAGCCATAATCGTTATAAAATTTGAGGCAGTGGGATAAGGGACCTTCAATTCCATCACTCCATAGGTAACGATGAAATCCGAGACAATATAGACTCCAATAGAAATCAAAAAATAAGAGAGGCTAATGAACCAGAAAGAAGGTCTTCGGAGAATGTCCATGGTGTAAACCGATTTTTCATGGGGTAAGGAAGCAATATCCACCTTAGAGGTTTCCCCCCATGGAAGAAGACCCATCTTCTCGGGATCATCTCTGAGAAGTAAAAAGTTTATTCCAATTAACAAAACCCCTGCTACGCCTAAAAGATACCATCCCCACCTCCAATCATAATTCTTTACGATGATAGGAAGGACGACTCCCATTAATCCAAAACCCAGCGCATAACTGGGTGAAAGAATTCCTAAGGCCAACCCCCTCTTTTTACTTCCAAACCATTTTTGAACCAGCGCTGTAACAGGGGTCCAAATGGCTGAAGCCCCTATTCCAACCACTGCATGAAAAAGGATGCCTGTGAAGAGGTTTGAGGAGAAACCCATTAAAATGGTTCCACCTCCTAAAAAGAGGCAGAAGGCACTAATCACAAACCTCCCACCCAGTCGATCCATCAACCAACCCATGAGGGGAGAAAACAGAATGTAGGTCAAAAAATAGGATGCCCGAATCATCCCTGCCTGAGCCATATTGAGATGAAGATCCTTGACCATCTCAGGAAGGAGGATGGAGTATGCTCCGATACGAATACTGTAATTGAAAAAAAAGGTAATGAAACAGGACCCTAATATGACCCATGCCCAATGAATTTTAAATAGAGGATTTCCTGCTATATTATGAGTTCTTTCAATCTTCACTCCTCCACCCATTTACCCTGTCCGATGAACCGCATCTGCCTAAACCTTCTTCTCTAATTCTTTCAGGTCTGAAATAATAAATTTCCCTTTCTGCTTTTCAGACCGATCCAGATAGAATGCATGAATCCCAATAGAGCGTGGGACGATGTAATCAAACTCATAATGGTCTCCTACGTGGACCATCTCCTCTGGGGCTACCCCCAGAATTTCACAAATTTTTTGATAAAAATCGACCGTCTTTTTTATCTGACCAAAATCGGAGGTGGCTGAAAAGATTCGATCAAAATATCTTCCAATGCCTGTTGCCCCAAGTTCAATGTCAATGAACTCTCTTCCCGCATTAGATGTAATAATTAATGAACTTCTATCCCTCAGCCGATCCAAAATATGGTTCACATCTGAATAGATTTTTATCTTATCAACATATTGTTCCATTAAGGCCTTCCAGTTCGGATCCAGTCCAAAAAAATTTAACCAATATTTGATATCATACCACTCGATCGAGCCCTCTCCAACTCTTCGGTATTCCTCCTCAACAAGGGCTTTTGCCTCCTCGAATTCAATTCCGTTCTTCTTCGCATAGAGGGTGGGAATGCCATGGCTCCATACCCAGTCTGTAAATTCTGGGTCAATAAGCGTCCCATCCATGTCAAAAGAGATGATCTTAGGCATTTCACTCCTTACCTTATATTATATCCTTTCTATCACCACGTCCTCTGCGTCCTGAACTTCTTTTTCAAGGTCAACCACAACAATCGTGCGGATGGGCAGATAGGCATAGGAGGTGAAGATGGTGATACACCTCTTTTTAAACATCATCAAAGGGGCATGGGGTTGATGGGAACGAATTAAAACCTTCTTTTGATACCTCTCCATCAATCGATCAAAATAGGAAGAGCCCAATTGGGGTCTCCCCCAGAAATTTCCTATCACCCCGCTTTCCCTTTCTATAAAATCTCCCCAGACGATCCGATCCCACTGCTCATCTCCCAACCCAATTCTATTCACCGCTTCAATCGTTTCGAATTCAGGCAATCCCCCATGAAGGGCCAAAATTCCATTCTCCGTTGAGGCACAAAGCGGAAGCATAGAAAAAATCATTCCATACTCCTTCCTCTTCTCCAGGGAAAGAGATTCCCAAAAGTTGGCAGGGTAAAGTTCTTTTACCATAAACCCTTCATGGTTCCCCGCGAGGAGAAAAATTTGCTCTGGGTGCTCAATCTTCATCCGAAGGAGGTAGTTGATATTTTCTTCTGACTCCTCTCCCCTGTCCACATAATCTCCCAAAAAAACAATTCGATAGGGGCTCTTTAGATATTTGTAGATAACCTTCTGAGAGGCATCCAGATCCCCATGGGTATCTCCCACAAACACAACCTTTCCCTCTGGGGGGAGATGGACCAATCTCGATTCTTTTTCAAATATCTTGCTTGCTTTACCGACAAGATCTTCAAAGTTCATTGTCATCGTTCATGGTTCATCGTTCATCTGGGATTACTTTCACGTGAACTTTCCGATTCCTTGGGCCATCAAATTCACAAAAGAAGATTCCCTGCCAAGTTCCAAGACTCAATCTTCCTGATTCTATAATGACATTCAGTGTGCATCCTACCAAACTGGATTTAATATGCGCAGGAGAGTTTCCTTCTCGATGGAGATATTGATCCTTAAAGGGAACAATCTTATTCAACTCCATGATCACATCTTGAACCACGCTTGGATCCGCATTCTCATTAATCGTGACCCCAGCAGTGGTATGAGGGACAAAGATAATACAAATTCCATCCTTCACACCACTTTTTTTAACCGCCTCTTGAACCAAGTCGGTGATCTCTACGAATTCTACCTGCTTTGAGGTCTTGATCGAAAAAACCTGAACCATTCTTCACTCCTTTAATAATGTTAATCATATCGGACCATTCAATTTCATACCACATCCCACAAAGAATCTCAATCACCCCTCCTAATAA
>Ga0136652_1001051_pt1 | contig 12249 bp, 10 predicted proteins | sample ConPoolayeEmetaG_FD_94864 | JGI IMG/M metagenome (GOLD analysis project Ga0136652, IMG submission 94864) | Hot spring microbial mat communities from California, USA to study Microbial Dark Matter (Phase II) - Cone Pool mat layer E metaG... ...
ATTTATATTATTTAAATTTAATTACAATGTCAAACAATCAAGTATTTATCAATTAATTATTAAGTAATATGTTTGCTTTTGCTATAAAAGTTAAAATATCATTTAAATATCAATGAATACTTTTTATATAGTTTGTTTTTATTAAAGTATATTAAAGTGTAGTTTTTATTTATTATTAAAAAAATTATTTAAAAAATTAGTTAGTTTATGTTGCATTGAATTTATTAAAAATTTTTATTAAAAATTTTTAAAATATAGTTTTAACTAAAAATATAAAAAATAAGAAAAAAAGCAGATAATAATTAAAATAAAAATATAAAAAAATAAATATTAAAATAAATAATAATTATAATAATTAAATTCCAGTACTACCAAAACCATTTTCATTACGTGTTGTAGTATCTAGTTCTTCAACTTCAACAAATTTTACTGTCTCAACTTTTTTTATTACAAGCTGACAAATTTTATCACCTTTTTTTATAAAAAAAGAATTATCTTTATCTAAATTAATTAATATAACATTTATTTCACCTCTATAGCATGAATCTATAAGGCCAGGACTATTTACTAATGCAATTCCATTTTTAATTGCTAAACCTGATCTTGGCTGAACAAAACCAGCATATCCTTCAGGGATAGCAATTTTTATGCCTGTCGGAATAAGTTTACGCTCAAAAGGTTTAATCTCACAGTCGACTGTGCTATATAAATCAACTCCAGCATCTCCTTGATGTGCATAACTTGGTAAAGGCAAACTTTTATCAAGACGTTTTATTTTTATTTCTAACATTTAATATAACTTTTTAAAGACATATCATATATTATAAATTTTGTAATATTATAATACATTTTTAATTTTTTTAATTATTTTTTGCTGAATAATTGACTATAATTTTAAAAATTTAAAAATTTTGTGCTTAATGTTGTTATTAATGAATTCATTTTTTACTATAATGATGAACTATTGTTTAATTGTTCAGCATACATTAATTAATTTTGATTCAGAATTGGTATAAATACTTCTTTTTTATTTTCACAATCACTATTAAGATCTTTAATATTATTTATCCTTTTTATCTCTGAAATTATTTTATCTTTATTGTCCTCTTTAATATAGGAAGAGATTATATTATTTATGTCTTTATTTTTATCAACAATAACTAATTTATATTTAACTGGCTTATTGTTATCATAAAATTTTTCTTTATTTGAATAAATAGCAATAATTACAAGAGCTGATACAAAAATAAAAATTATAATAGTAAATATTTTATAAAAAATTTTTAAAATTTTTATCATTTTACAATTCTCTCCTCTAATTCATTTTCTAATTATTTTAATTTAATTAATTAAAAATTATTCTATGTAAAATTTTTTGTAAAATTTAAAATTAATATTTAAAAATTAATATATTTAGAATTTTATAATATAAAACAAATGTTCGCTATTATCAATATATGATATTACGAACAAATGTTTGTGTCAATACTTTTTTGTTTCTTTTTTCTTATTTTTTATTTTTTTTGTTCAACAAAATAAAAAAAAGTAATAAAATAAAAAAAATAAAAGGAAAAAACTAAAGAATATTATTAAATTTATAATTTAAAATTAAAGAAGAAGAAGAGAAATAAGTTAAAAGAAATAAGATAAAAAATGAGTAATTCTATAGTTAAATTAGCTACTGTACAATTTGACAGTATAGACCCAGATAAAACACTTCCTGCCAAGTTTAAAAGGTTGCTTTCAACAATAAATTTAAAGAAAATGGTAAAAAATAAAGTTGTTGCCCTTAAGATGCACTTGGGTGGGTCACTTGGCTATACAACTATTCCTCCCCTTTTTGTAAAGATACTTGTAGAAAAAATTAAAGAAAATGGTGGAGATGTTTTTATTACTGATTTATTTTTAATAGATAGAAAAGATTTCGGTGTAAACCAATCAAAAAACAGGGGTTATTCTGAAGATATAGTTGGTGCACCTATAATTCCAGTTTCAGGATTTTTTGATAAATATTACTACTCTAAACCTGTCAACTTTAAAACATTAAAAGAAATTCAGATTGCAGGTCATATACATGATGCAGAGGTATTAATCAATTTTTCACATTTTAAAGGCCATGGAGTTAGTAGCTTTGGCGGAGCAATTAAAAATTTAGCAATGGGCTGTGTAACAAAAAAAACTAGACAAGATTTACATTTTCTGCATTCAGGTGGAAGTGGAATTAAGTGGGACGAAAAATTATGCAATCATTGTAAGAAATGTATACAGGAATGCAGATATAAGGCAAATAAATTTAATAAAGATAATAAATATGAGATTATGCTTCATAATTGCACTTACTGTCTACATTGTGTAGAAATATGCCCAAATAATGCTTTATCATTTTTAGAATCAGAAAAATTTTATCTTGATTTTCAAAAAGGTATGGCCATTTCTGCTCAGGAAGTTTTAAAAACATTCAAGCCCCAAAATGTTTATCATATAAACGCATTATTAAATATAACTTTTATATGTGATTGCTGGGGTATGTCTACTCCCCCTTTAATACAAGATATAGGAATTGTTGCCTCCAATGATATAGTTTCTGTTGAAAAAGCATCACTTGATATAATTAAAGATAAAGATGTGCTGCCAAATTCCATTCCTTCCAGTTGGGTTTTAAGAGAAGGCAGGCATCTTTTTGAAAAAGTTTGGGGCAAAGATCCTTATTTGCAACTACAGCCTTTGATTGAAGAGAACATAGGAAATGTCAATTATGAAATAGAAGAAATAAAATAAAATAAAAAAAACATAATTATACAGCTAATCCTTAAAACTTAAAATACTTTATGTGGCTGGAAAAGTTAAACCTGTTTTAAAATATAAAATTATATCTATTAAGATTAACTTTGATTGTATCAATAATATAGAATACTAACTTAATAAAAAGTTATTTGAATTACTTTTAAAAATAGCTTAGAATGCTTTAAATTATTACTTAAATAACAACAGGAGGAAAAATGGCAGAAATTAATTACGACAAAGACATTGATATGAATGTAATCAAAGGGAAAAAAATTGCCATAATAGGTTATGGCAGCCAGGGGCATGCCCATGCTCAAAATTTAAGAGATAGCGGAATGGATGTAATTGTTGGAGAACTAAAAGACAGCAAAGCATGGATTGCTGCAAAAGAAAAAGGTTTTGAAGTTTATGAGGCAAATCAAGCCACAAAATTAGCAGAAATAATAATGATACTCCTTCCCGATCAGCTACAAAAAGAAATTTATTATAGAGATATAGAACCAAATATTCAAAAGGGTAATGTTTTATGCTTTGCTCATGGATTTAATATTCATTATAACCAAATAATCCCTCCTGAAGATGTAGATGTAATAATGATTGCGCCAAAGGGTCCTGGACACATAGTAAGAAGAATGTATGTTGAAGGAAGCGGCGTTCCAGCAATAATTGCTGTAGAACAAGATTATTCAGGAATAGCAAAAAAAATAGCGCTTGCTTATGCAAAAGCAATTGGTGCAGGAAGAGTTGGTATAATTACAACTACTTTTAAAGAAGAGACAGAAACTGATTTATTTGGTGAACAGGCTGTATTATGTGGTGGCACAACTGAACTTATTAGGGCTGGTTTTGACACATTAATAGAAGCTGGTTATCAGCCTGAAATTGCTTATTTTGAAGTATTAAGTGAATTAAAATTAATTGTTGATTTAATTTATGAAGGTGGAATAAGCTGGATGAGGTATTCAATAAGTGATACAGCAGAATATGGTGATATGGTTAAAGGTAAAAAAATAATTACTGAGCAAACTAGAAAAGCAATGAAAGAGTTATTAAAAGATATCCAGTCTGGTGAATTTGCTAGAGAATGGATTCTTGAAAATCAAGCTGGTCGTCCAGTATATAATGCAATAAAAAAGATTGAATCAAACCACCCAATAGAAATAATTGGAAAAGAACTGCGAAAAATGATGACCTGGATAAAAAAAGAACAATCATAATATATTATAATAAATATATCATAATATATTTTTATTAGCAGCACGCTAATAATATATTATTAGCGTAACAATCATAATGTATTTTTAGCTTAATCACTTATCAGACTTTTTACTGATATTATATACAAAAATTAATTTACTTAATATACAAGTAGTTCACAAATATCTTATAAAAAAAGCTTATAAAAAGCTTAAAGAAACAAAGGCGAACTAATGTTTGCATTTAGTTCGCCTTTGTGTTATTATTGTTAAAAATTTTATATTATTAAGATAAAAATAAATATTAGCTAAAAAATATTAATTAAAATTATGAGAAAAAAAAGTAATGTAATTTCAAAAAGGCAACTTGAAATTTTAAATCTTATTGTAAATAAAGTTAAGAAGTGTGGTTATCCACCTACTGTAAGGGAAATTTGCAGTTGTATATCACTAAATTCTTCAGCAACTGTTCATAATCATTTAAAAAAGCTTGAAGAATTAGGATACATTAAAAGGTACCCCTTAAAACCAAGAGCTTTAGAAATTAATTACAGTCTTTACAATAATTTATACGATAGTTTAAATTCAAGCAACTCTAACAATATAAATGCAAGTTCTGGTAAAATAAATTACAAAAGTGATAAAAATGCCTATATAGATTTGGACATTTCAAATAATAATATTAATGCGACCAGTAATTCTAGTACAAAAGCTTTTGATTTGGCTAATAAATATAATAAAAATATTAATAATGTTAATATTAATAATATTTATAATATTAATGATAACATTACTAATAGCATTAATAATAACTTTATAATGGTTCCTGTATTAGGTCAGATTGCTGCAGGTTTACCTATTTTAGCTGTCGAGAATATTGAGGATTATTTTCCCTTAACATCTGATTTTGTTAAAAATGGCAGCGAAATTTTTATATTAAAAATTAAAGGCGATAGTATGGTTAATGCTGGAATTATTGACAGAGATTATGTTGTTGTAAGAAAACAAGATAATGCATTAAATGGTGAGATAGTAGCAGTATTAGTTGATGATGAAGCAACTGTTAAGAGATTTTTTAAAAAGGATGATTATGTAGAACTTGTTCCGGAAAATAACTATATGAAACCTATTAAGACCAAAAATGTAAAAATATTAGGTAAAGTAATTGGAGTTATTAGAAAGTACTTCTAATTTGCTAAAAAAGCATTTCTGTTTTTTCAAATTATCTTAATTATTTTTTAATTTTTTTAATTTTTAATATTTTCATCAGGAAATTCTTCATTAGATTTATTAGGTATTATATATTTTGATAATTTACTTAAAAAAATTTTATTAATATTTATTTTAAAAATTATGCTATCATTTAAATATTCTTTTTCTAAGATTTTACTGTTATTATAAATTAAGGAAATTATATTGTATTCTGTATAAGGTATTTTTAATTTTAACTCCAGTCTATTTACGTCAACAATTTTTTTTATTTTTTCATATAGATCTTCTAAGCCTATATTTTTTAATGCAGAAATGAAAACAGCATTTTTATATTTATTTTTTAAAAATAAAAAATTATCTTTCTCTAGTTTGTCAATTTTATTAAATACTATGACAATGGGTTTTTTTGATATTTCTAGTTCCTTTAGTATTTTCATAACACTTTTTATATGATTATCAAAATTTTTATTACTTGAATCTACAATTAGCAATAATAAATCTGATTTATGCACCTCTTCTAGTGTGGATTTAAATGCAGCAATTAATTGGGGTGGTAATTTTTCTATAAAACCAACAGTATCACTAATTAATATCTCATCAATTTCAGGCACTTTAATTCGTCTTGTTGTAGAATCCAAGGTAGAAAATAACATATTTTTTACAAGAACATCAGAGTTTGTAAGTTTATTAAGCAATGTTGACTTTCCGCTATTGGTATAACCTACTAAAGATATTTGAAAAATCCTTTTTTCTTCTCTTAGTTTTCTTTGAATTTCTCTTTGAGTTGAAATTTGGTTAATTTTATTCTCAAGCTGACTAATTCTTTTTCTGATTTTTCTTCTGTCTATTTCTAATTTTTGTTCACCAGGTCCTCTTGTACCAATTCCACCACCTAACCTTGAAAGTTGAGTGCCTTTACCTCTTAATCTTGGAAGTAGGTAATTTAATTGTGCTAGTTCTACTTGAAGCTTGCCTTCGGCACTTCTTGCTCTTTGAGCAAAAATGTCAAGAATTAATGCTGTTCTATCAATAACTTTTATCTCTAAATAGTTCTCTAAATTATTTTGTTGGGCTGGACTTAAATCGTTATCAAAGACAACTAAATCTATTTTTTTATTTAATAAAATATTCTTAATTTCAGATAATTTTCCTGAAGAAATAAAATATTTTGGGTTAATTTCATTTTGCCTGTGTACAATTATATCTGATACTTCCCCACCTGCGCTTAAAACAAGATTTTTAAGCTCTTCAATTTCCTCATTAATCGGAAGAGTAGGAAGAACATTATTTAAATAATTTTCATTATATTTTAAAAGATCTTCGCTAAATTTAAATTGGTCTTCTTTGTTGTCAATATTCAGTAAGTCATTGACTGTTGTTAAGGACTGCTTTAATTTATTTTTAATTGGTTTTGTTAATTTATTTTTGATAGGTGTTGTATCTAAACCTAACCTTAAATAATTAAAATCAGTTTTATTTTTTATTTCTTTTTTATCTTTTTTATCTTTTTCAAATACAGTTTTTAATTTTACAAAAATTAATAATGCTTTTTCTGTTGGCATAATTTAATAAAATAAAATACTTTAAATGTTTAAATTACTTTTTTTATTCTTTCCATAGCTTCTTCTAACCTTTCATCGCTTAGTGTTATAGAAATTCTATAATAGCCTTCTCCATATTCACCAAAGGCATTTCCTGGCGTTACTACTACATTAGCCTTATTTAGAAGAAGTTGAGCAAATGACGTAGAATTATAATTTTTTGGAACTTTCCCCCAAATATAAATAGTTGAATCTGACTTATAATAATCAAGCCCAAGTTTTTCCAAGGCATTAAAAACAATTTCTCTTCTCTTTTTATAAATATTAATATTTTCTTTTACAAATTTTTCATGATTTTTTAAGGCTATCACTGAGGCGTATTGAATAGCATTAAAAATTCCAGAATCAACATTAGTTTTATATTTCCCTAGACTATTTATTATTTCTGAATTTCCAACTGCGTAACCAATTCTCCAACCAGTCATGTTAAATGTTTTTGACAAGGAGTTAAATTCAATTCCTACTTGTTTACCTAAATCGGAGTTTAGAAAACTTAAAGGTTTATTATTTTCATCAAAATAAACATCGCTATAAGCATTATCATAGCAAACAATTATTTTATTTTCATAAGCAAACTTTGCAATTTTATTTAAATATTTTATATCACATGAAGCTGATGTTGGATTATTTGGATAATTTAAGTGTATTAATTTAGCTTTTAGTGCAGTTTCCTTGTCTATATTATCAAGGTCTGCAAGAAAATTATTACTTTCAAGCAGTGGGATTGTAAAGGGTATTCCACCCGCAAACATTGTTCCAATTTTATAAACAAGATAGCCCGGATCAGGAATAAGGGCTATGTCACCCGGATTTATAAAAGTATATGCAATATTTGCAATGCCTTCTTTTGAGCCCCAAAGAGGAATTACTTCTGTTTTTGGGTCAATTTTAACATTAAATCTTTCATAGTAATATTGGGCAACTGCTTCTTTAAATTCTATAAGACCATAACTTGAAGGATACCTATGGTTCTCTATCTTTTTTGCTTGTAAATATAGCTCATCAATTATTTCTTTTGGTGTACCTATATCAGGGTCTCCAATACCTAAGCTAATTACATCAATACCTTTTTCTTTTTTTTCATTAATTATTCTATCAATTTCAGCAAATAAATAAGGAGGTAAAGATTTTAGCCTTTCTGCTTCAACAAAAAAACTGTTTTGTTTTTTATTATTCATTTTTCCCCTTTTTAAAATAAATTTTTAATTGTTTAAAAAATATATTCCACTAAAAACAATATTTACTTTTCCTTCAAGAAAAACATCTTTATTATTGCTTTTACTGCCTTCCCAATAAATTTTTAACTGACCTCCCAAAAGATTTACTTTTACACAACTTGATTTTATTTTACCAAGTTCAATTGCACAAACTGCAGAAGCACAAGCCCCTGTTCCACATGCTAAGGTCTCACCTACTCCTCTTTCCCAAACACGCATGGCAATTTCATCTTTATTTATTATTTCTATAAACTCAACATTAGTCTTCTTCGGAAAAAATGGATTATTTTCTAATGCTGGTCCCCATTTTTCAATTGGTATGTTATTAATATTATAAGAGCTATTAAAATTGTCTAAATTATCATCTAAAAAAATTACACAATGAGGATTTCCCATTGAAACTGCATTTATGTTAAATTTTAAACTAATATCAGCATAATTAAATGATAATGGATAATTTAAAATTTTCAAATTATTAATATTTTGCAATGTTTTATCAGCTAATATAAAAGGTATACTATCTGGATTGAAAATTGGACTACCCATATTTACTTTTATTAAGTTAGAGTTATTAATCTCTACTTTTTTTATTCCAGCTTTAGTCTCAATATTTAATATTTTTTTATCAGATAGTTTATTATAAATTATAAATGCAGCCATACATCTTATGCCATTTCCACACATTTCAGCAGAAGTACCATCTTGATTGTAATAATCCATTAAAAAATCAGCTAATTTAGAATTTTTTACTAAAATTAATCCGTCTGCTCCAATTCCAAAATGCCTATCGCAAATTTTTTTTATTTGTTCTGGCTTAAAATTAAAATCTTTTTTTGTTGAATCTATTAAAATAAAATCATTTCCCTGACCGTGCATTTTTAAAAAATTAATTTTTTCCATTTATTTCTATCCTTTGACTATGATAACTTATTTAATAATTTAATAATTTAAAACTTTATTTTTTCCCCTTTTAAACTTTATCTTTTTTATTTTTTAAATTTTATCTAAATATTTATCTAATTTAAATTTACACTTATTATATTAAAGACATCATTAATTAAATCACAGATATTATCATAATTATCAACTTGTATCCAATTTATTCTTGGATCTGCTTTAAACCAAGTAAATTGTTTTTTAGCAAGTTTTTTTGTATTTTTTATAATTTCATCTTTACATTCATCTAATGTAACATATCCTTTTAAATATTTTATTACTTCTTTATAGCCTACTGCCTGTGATAAGCTAAAGCAGTTTTCATAACCTTCTTCAATAAGCTTTTTTACTTCATCTATAAGACCTAAATTTAACATCTTTTCTACTCTTTTTTCTATACATTCATTTAGTTTATCCTTTGTTTTAGATAAGCCTATAAATATACAGTTATAAATTGATTTTCTTTCATTCCAACTGTTTTGAAAACTTGAAAAAGTATTTCCTGTAATTTGATAAACCTCTAGAGCTCTTACAATTCTTCTAATATCATTTTTACTTATTTTATATGCATATGTTGGGTCAATTTTTTTTAATTTTTCATAGACTTTTTCCGAGCCCAAATTTTCAATTTCTTTTAATATTTCTTGCCTTACAGATAATGTTGATATATTTTGATTTGTAAAATTTAAATCATCTACCACAGCTCTAATATACAGCCCTGAGCCCCCAACAAGAATTGGAACTTTTTTTTTATCAAAAAATTCTTTTTCAATAATTTCTCTACATCTATCTCTAAATTCAACTACAGTCATATTGTAATCAGGATTATATAAGTTTACCATAAATTGCTTTATACCTAATTCGTCAGTATTATATTTATCTGTTCCTATATCCATTTTATTATAAGCCTGCATTGAATCAACAGAAACTATATTAGTATTTAATGTTTCAGCTAGTATTAATGACAACTTAGTTTTACCTGTGCATGTTGGACCGCATAAAACTATTACTTTCTTTTGGTCAGTTAATGCTTCCAATAATGCTTCCAATAAGTTTTTTGTATTTAGAGTTGTTTTAATTTTTAAACTTATATTTTTAATATTTTTTATTTTTACAGACCCTAATTCAAAATATTTAAGCATTAAAAAATTATCTAAAATATTTTTCACAAACATTTATTTTTTAATAATTTTCCTTCAAGATAGAATGGTGTTGCTTTAACAATACTTACATTTACAAAACTTCCAATTAATCTCTTATCGCCTTTAAAATTTACTATTAGATTACTATCCATTCTTCCTTCTAACATAACAATTTCTTTTGGTGAGCTGTTGTTAGACTTTAAATTATTTTTTTCCCTGTTTGCATTATCTTCATTTACATTATCTTCATTATCAGCATTAACAAAATTTTCATTTTTTGTAAAACATGTATTTTCAAGTTTTTTATCCTTAGTACTATAACCTTCAACAAGAACTTCAATGTTTTTTCCAATTAGCTTACTATTTTCTTTTAAAGATATCTCGTTTTGTACATTAATCAGTTCCTTAAACCATTTCTTTTTTTCAGATAATGGAATTGGATCAGGAAAATTTGCTGAAAGAGTATTTTGACGAGGAGAATAAATAAAAGTAAAAGCTCTATTAAATTTGAGTGTTTCGACTAATTCTAAAGTTTGTTTAAAATCATCAACAGTTTCACCAGGGAAACCTACAATTATATCTGTTGTTATATTGCATTCAGGAATTGTAGACTTTATTTTATTATATAGATTAATATATTGAGCTTTTGTATATTTTCTATTCATTAAAGCAAGAATTTTATCTGATCCCGCTTGAAGTGGTAAATGTATATGTTTCATTATATTGTTATAATTTTTTATAACACTAATTAAACTATCATTAAAATCCTTAGGATGTGAAGTCATAAATCTTAAACGTTTTAAATCTTTTGTTTGTGCAATTAAACTTAAAAGTTCAGAAAAATTAATTTCCATTTTGCTATCTAAACTTGCTAAATCCATACCATATGAATTTACATTTTGTCCAAGAAGAGTTATATCCAAAACACCTGCTTTAACAAGCTCATCAACTTTCTTTAATATTTTTTCAGGCGGTATTGACCTTTCAGGACCCCTTACATATGGTACTATGCAATAAGAACAAAAATTATTACAGCCAATCATTATTGGCAAGAAAGCTTTAAATTTATATGTATTTTTAAAATTAAAAAAGTCTTCATAATCTTGGCTTTTGCAGTTTTTTAAATGATCTAAATAATCAATTGTTTCACAGATACTTCTTTTTAGTTTCAGTCTTTTTTTAATTAATTTATTTATTGATTGTAAATTATTAGTTCCAAATACAATATCAACAAAAGGAAAACTTTCAATTATTTTATTTTTTAAACTTTGTGCTGCACAACCACCAATTGCTATGATTAATTCTGGATTTTTTAATTTTAATTTCTTTAGATTGCCTATATGCCCAAATAGTTTATTTTCAGCTTTCTTTCTTACTGCGCAGGTATTAATAATTACAATATCTGAATTTTCAATATTTTCAGTCTGGATATAACCGTCATTTTCAAGAATAAATTTTATTCTTTCAGAGTCAAACTCATTCATCTGACAGCCATGTGTTTCTATATATATAAATTTGTGTTTGTTATATTCTCTCATATAATTAAAAATATAATAAAAATTTTTATTTTCTTATTTTTTAATAAAAATTTAGATACTTTTTTAATTATTTTTTATCAAGGTTAAATTTTTAAAATAAAAAATAACAATTTAATATTGAAAAAGCTTTATATTTTATTATTATATTCTAAACTTTAATTGACTTATTAAAAATTTAATTTAAACATATAATCGAAATTTTTTTATTTTATATATAATAATCTTATTTTACTAGACATTTTTCAATATTTTTGCAATAATTTCGATTTTGTTTAACTACCCATTGCTGTAATTTTTCAATTGCCTTGCCTGTTTCAATTAATTCCCTTGCTTTCTCTATGCCATCTTGGAGATTTTTAACTTTCCCCATTATATAAAAAAGAGGAGCAGTGTTTAAACAAACAATATCATATTTAGGACCTTTTTCTTTACCACTTATTATTTTTAAAAATTGTTTTACTTCTTCCTCAATGTTTTCATTTGGACAAAGTAACTCATATTTTGCTCGTTTTAAACCCACATCTTCTGGCTCAATTGTGTATTTTTCTATTTTACCTGTCTCTTTTAGCTCGCAAATTATAGTTTTGCCTAAAGTAGACAATTCATCCATACTTTTATTATTA
>Ga0136652_1001052_pt1 | contig 12245 bp, 11 predicted proteins | sample ConPoolayeEmetaG_FD_94864 | JGI IMG/M metagenome (GOLD analysis project Ga0136652, IMG submission 94864) | Hot spring microbial mat communities from California, USA to study Microbial Dark Matter (Phase II) - Cone Pool mat layer E metaG... ...
ATTGCCATCACTAATCCGCTTCCCAGGAGTAAAACTCCCAGCAAGACAAAAATTGCTTTTTTACTAAATCCCATTCTTTTATCACCTCAAATTATTTCGAACTGCAGTTCGATACTCAGTTCGAGGTTGAACGTAGAACGAAGATAACATTTATAAAACTTTGTACGTTTTTTTTTTGGCGATTTTAGGGCGGAAGTAACTTCCGGGCGGAAGTAAAGCAAGCAGGTTTAGTTACATTTGAATGTAACCTAGGTTACATATTAATGTAAGTTCATTATAATGAACATTTATTGGCTTTTATGTTCATTTTGGCGAACATTTAAAAAAAATGCTAAAGAAATAACAACATGACAGATGTAATCAATTTTCTTAAGGAAGCGGTAATAACTGGAGATGAATTAGCAGCTGGATACGCCAGACCAATAAAGCGAGACCTCTATATCTCACTGTTGGAAAAACCCAGAATGCATATAATCTACGGGATGAGGGGAAGCGGAAAAACAACCCTCTTGTTCCAGAGATTTGCAGATTATCCGAAGGGAAAGAGGATATATATCACAGGAGACGAGATGAGTTTATTAGGGTTATCCTTCACTGAAATATTTCGCAATCTCAGTTATATCATAGAGACAAAGAATGCTGCCGTGTTCCTGGACGAAGTCACAAAGATACCGAGATGGGAAGAAGAATTGAAGATAATATACGATAAATATCCAGGCATAACTGTGTATGTATCTGGCTCTTCTGCGGTTGAGTTAATGAGCTCTAAAAGAACGCTTGCAAGGAGAGCCCACTATCACCATCTTTTACCGATGACATTTAGAGAGTTCATGCGCATAGTTCACGGCATTGAAATTAAGAGATTCAACCTATTCGCAACTGATGTTTATACAGAGGTCATGCGATTTGACATATATTTCAAGGAGACTGTTGAGAAAAATCCTGTCGGTTTGGTGGAAGAGTATATTTCCAAAAGTCAACCATTTATGCTCGAAGCAAACGAAGCCATGCTAATGGATCTAATGAACAAGATAATCTATGAAGACATAGCCAAAACATACAAATTCGAACGAGATGTCCTGAACAAATTTCATAGGTTTATTTTGATCCTTGCAAACTCTGAAAAAACAAGCTATGAAAATATCTCAAAAGACATTGGTGTATCCAAAGGGGTTGTTGGGGAGATGATAAGGGCATTGATAGATAGTGGTGTGATAAAATCCATATTGCCGTACGGTGCAGGAAGGATAGCGGGAAGGAAGACGTGGAGATATTTTTTCCTTGCACCAGCAATAAGAAGAATGTACATGAAAAAAGCAGGTGCAAACGAATCGCTCATAGAAGGATTGACAAAGGAAGACATATTTGTGTCCCATCTTGAAGATGTGTTTTATCTGAACGGTGGGCCAGATTTTGTTTACAAAGATATGGTATTTGAAGTTGGTAGTAGAACGAAGGGGTTTGAGCAGCTTATGAAATATGAAACAAAGAAACCGAAATTTATAGTGTACAATGGAGTAGATATTGTAAAAAAAGAAGATATCCTAAAATTTCCGTTCTACATCTTTCTCTCTCATCTTTAATGTTCATTATAATGAACATTTATTGGCTTTTATGTTCATTTTGGCGAACATTTCAAAGAGAGAAAGTTAATCCAGGACAACACATTTTGGGAGGATTTTTAGGGCGGAAGTAACTTCCGGGCGGGAGTAATAACTGTTGTCTCTTTTGCAAACCTACTTTTCGAAGAAGGAGAATTTCGAATTCGTATGTCCTTATAGTTACTTTTGCGAGTGGATATCCATAATAATAAAGCAACGAAACAGCTGGGCTACGGACTTGAAGGAAAGGCAGAAAACCTAAATGCAAAATGGAGGGTTTACGATCCAGGTTATATAAGAAGATGGTTGGAGGAAATATAATCTTAGGAATCGACTCTTGCTGTTACGGTGGCATTGATTCTGTTGTAGGCATTAATAATACTGATTATTTAAATATTTATCGGTATTAAAAATGCTTATGGAAAAAAGCATCCTAGTGGAAAAGAACCCGTGGTGGAAAGGTAGGGAGCACCTTGCCGAAGATAGAGACTACGAGATGTGGCTGAAAAATCCAATCCGATGGCTTCCTTCAATAGTAGAAGAAATGGAGCTTAAGCCATACTCCCTGCATATTCTGCTAGGTCCGAGACAAACAGGAAAAACAACAGCTGTAAAACTGATCATTCAGAATCTTCTGGAAAAAGCCAAAGATACACGAGCTGTGTTTTACTTCAGATGTGACCTTCTTAAGGATTATAAAGAACTCTTAGAGGTTCTGAACGCATATCTGGATTATCGTGAAGAAGCAGGCATAAAAACATCTTATATCTTTCTAGATGAGGTAACTGCACCTGAAGAGTGGTTTAGGGCAATAAAAGAACTTATAGATTCGAACAGGCTCAAAAACGACGTTGTAGTGCTTACTGGTTCAACAAGCATGAAGATAAAGAAGACGACCGAGCTATTTCCTGGAAGACGCGGATATGGGAGAGATTTCATCTTACTTCCTCTTTCATTCAGGGAATTTGTAAATGTGCTGAATCCTGAGCTCCATAAAAAGCTTCCCTTGGCAAAGAGCCTGTATGACGTAAGAAAAGCATGCATGAATGCACTACCACACATAAACGAGCTTAGCAAACTGTTCGAGATATACCTAAAAACCGGCGGGTTTCCTCTTGCTGTTATTTCATGGAAAAAGAGTGGTCTGGTTGATGAAGCAACGAAAGAGGCGTATCTTTCATGGATTAAAAACGACCTGTATAAGGCCGGAAAGGATGAAAGTATTGCTCGGGAAATAACAAAGGCAGTGCTGACAAAAATACCAAGTAGGCTAAGCTGGGAGGGAATCTCAAAAGAAATAAGCGTAAAATCGCCCAAGACTGTAAACAGTTACCTAAATGTTTTTACAGAAATGTTTCTTACCCATATCGCTTATTATCTTGACCCAAACACTGGTTTTGTAAAATTCGCCAAGAATAAGAAGATCGCTTTCATAGACCCACTCGTTTATAGAATTCTTGAAGACTGGTGCTTGATAAAAATGAAGGACCCAGAGCCTGTTATTGTAGAAGGCATTGTTGCAGCCCATATCTCCAGAGTTGTGGGTGGATCAACCAAAGTTGGAGAGGTCTATTACTGGGCAAATAGCACTGAAGTAGATATTGTTGCCAGGACAAAGGAAAAAATCATTGGTTTTGAAGTTAAGTGGGAGGGAAAAGCAGAAGAGAAAAGGCTTATAGTTGGAAGAATGAAGGATGTTTTTGTGTTGTCGAAGAGCACATTCGACCCCAAGAGGAACATACTGCCGATACCGCTTTTTCTAGCGGTTTTGCACCATCTGTGAGTTTTTGATATTTATTTTGGAACATTCAATACTGTCTTGCTGCATATAGATAAACAGTCGCTGGCTTTCCGCATGCTATGCATTTCTTTCCTTTTGGCTTTTCTTTCTCTTCATAGAGAGAACCACGTATGTTTGCATGTGTTCTTTCTTTTATTACTTCTGCGCAGGCCTTGCCGTCTAAACGATCGGTACAAAATGGCACACGAACAAAGCCGTATTCTTCAAGTTTATTCCCAAGCTCTTCTACACTATCTGCTTTAGTTGTCTGCGAATTAAACCATCTATCTGCCCTTTCCTTCAGATTTTTTCTTATGCCTTCCCTAAGTTCTTCTATCTTCTCTTCGAGTTTATCGAGCGAAACAGTTATTTTTTCTTTCGTATCCCTTCTGAAAAGAATAACTGAATCATTTTCTATGTCACGTATTCCTATCTCAATGCGAATAGGCACCCCTTTCAGCTCCCAATAATTATACTTAAAGCCTGGCGTGTTGTCGCTATCATCTAGTTTAACACTGTATTTTTTAGAAAGCTGTTCTTCGAGGTCTTTGCATTTTTTCATAACCTTCTCTTCCACCCCTTTCTTAACTATTGGGACTATTACTATTTGGATGGGCGCGATATCGAATGGAAGAACGAGGCCCTTTTCATCTCCATGAACAGCTATAACGGCAGCATATATCCTGGATATTGCTGGGCCATAGCACGTCTGCCAGACATACTGTTCTTTCTCGTTTTCATCCATGTATTTTATATTAAACGCCTTTGCGAAATTCTGACCGAGGAGATGGGTACTAGGTAGTTGCAATGCACGTCTATCTGGCATGAGGGTGTCTGCGCCAAATGTATCAACCGCACCGGCAAATTTGTCCCACTGTGGTCTTTTGAAGAAAAGGAATGGAACGCAGAACTGTTGATGAAGAACCTTTTCTGCCATGTCCATGTCCTCGCGAACCTGTCTTTCCGCCTCTTCCTTAGTCGCAAAGGCATCGTGAGCCTCTATCCAATAGAATTCACGAGAGCGTATGAATGGCTTTGTCGCCTTTGTCTCGTATCTCCAGACCTGACAGCGCTGGTATATCTTGAGAGGAAGATCCTTCAATCCATGGATCCATAGTGCGAACATGGAATACATAGCGGTCTCGCTTGTCGGCCTCATGGCGCATTTCTCCTCAAGCTGATTGTTGCCTGCAGCAGTCACCCAAAATACCTCTGGAACAAAGCCCTCAACATGTTCGCTTTCCTTCATGAGATAAGATGCTGGGATAAGGGCTGGAAAAAGAGCCGGAAGATGACCCCTTGCCTGAAGCTCCTTCTCATACATCTCGAACATTTTATTCATGCTCATGACAGACCAAGGACGAAAAACAACAAAGCCCTTTAGGTCGTATCTTATATCGCAGAGCTCTGCTTCCTTTATTACTGCATTGTACCATTCTGAAAAATTTGATTTTTGAATCTCCAAGGTTTTCACCTGCTCATATGTTATATTATCCGTTTTGCATATTTCATAGCATGGCTTACGATGTTTATTTTCTTTTTCATGTTTTCGAATTCTTCTGGGGTATAGTAAAGGGATTCAAGGAGTTCGTTTCCCTCCCATAGGAACTGCATCTCTATGAGTCTTTCCACGAACCTTTTTTCCTTGAACTTTTCAGATATTATGATAAGATCGTAGTCGCTTCCCTTGAGTTCATCCCCTCTTGCGCGTGAGCCAAAAAGATAAACCTTAACATCCTTGTATTTTTCTTTCAGTTTTCTGATAAAATCTGCTAAAGGTTTTTTTTCACTCACGCGATCACCGTTGCGGCGCTTTCCATTATAGTTTTCGCCAGGAATTCGTCATATGCATCCGCAGGTAGCCCGCCCGCAGCGTCTGGATACCTGCTTACGGCATACTGTGGATTCAAAAACCTGCATGCGCGTTTTATCTTGGATGGGGCATTAACAGCATCTGCAATTTCAACAAGATTATGGCGCAGATACGGCTCGCGCTTCTTTTCTAGATGCATGCCTCTGAGTGCCTTCTCGGCTGCTTGCTGCGAAAAGAAAGCTGATGCATAGAATCGTCCGCTTTTGAGGTTTTCTTTTGCAGTTATCATATCTTCTTCAGCCTGCCTGACCCACAGCCGTGTTTCCTCTCTCATGATTCTGTTATCCAGCTAATTAATTAAAAAACTATCATCCGTTATTTTATCGATGGAAAAGTTTTTTGAGGATTGTGAGGAGGCACGAAGGATAGCCTTCTCTTTTAAGGAACCGCTTATCGTTCATCATTACGATTGCGATGGTATTTCATCGGGCGCGATAGTAGTTTCAGCATTCCTTAAGGAAGGTAAACCCTTCCGTCGCGAGTGCATAAAAAAGCTTGACGATGCTACGATAGAACGATATAAAAACGAGAAGGAGATTATCTTTGTCGATTTGGGTGGCGGAAATCAGCGGGTTAATGAACTTAAGGATGTTCTTATAATAGATCATCATCAAACTGCAGGAATCAAGAAGCATCAAGTAAATCCTATGCTTTATGGAATCGATGGAAGCGATGAGTTAAGCTCATCAGGCACTGCTTATTTTATTTTCAGAACAAACCTGGACCTTGGGATAACTGGGGCAGTGGGAGACATGCAATGGCCTCTTACCGGAGCGAATAAAAAAATGTTGGAGGAAGGAGTGCGCATAGGAGAGGTGAAGATAGAGGAAGACATTAGGTTCTATGGAAGATATTCGAGACCGCTTGTTCAATTTCTCGCATATTCAGATGACCCTTACATTCCTGGGCTATCCTACAGAGAAGATAAGGCATTAAAATTGCTGAGCGACCTTCAGATATCGCTTAGAAGAGGTGAAGAAGAAGGGGAAAGAACCTATTCAGAACTTAGTACAGAAGAGAAGAAGAAACTTGTAAGCGCAATAGCGGATATATTAATAGAGCGAGGATTGATAACGAAGATAGATGAACTAATCTGTGAAAGTTATGTTTTCCCGCTTAGGCCGAAGAACGAAACCTATGAAGCGAATGAATTTTCAACTATGCTCAACGCATGTGGAAGGTGGGGATATTCTGATGTAGGTATAGAGGTCTCCCTCGGTCATGAGGAAGGATACAAAAAAGCATGCTCCCTTCTCCGAATGCACAGAAAGATGTTGAGGGAAGGAATAGAATTCGCATATTCAAACGTTCAAGATCTCGGGAGGTTTTATTTTCTTGATGGTAGGGGGGTAATAAGCGAGAATATAATAGGAACAATTTGCGGGATGATGGTAAGGGAAAATTGGGAGAAACCGATAGTAGGGATAGCGTTTGGCGAAAACAATACGATAAAAATATCGACAAGATGCAGCAGAAGGCTTGTTGGTAAGGGGCTTAATCTTGGTCTGATTTTGAAGAAATCTGTTTCAGATATTATTGGTGGTGTTGGGGGAGGACATAAGATAGCTGCAGGTGCGTCTATTCCAAAAGAAAGACTAAATGAGTTTCTCCTCCTATTCAGTGAGCATGTGGTTAGACTAATGTCGTAAAACCTTTTTTTCCTACATAAATTTTTAAATAGTTCCGCGCTGTTGAAGGTTTGATAAGATGGGTGTAGTGAAAAAACTTTGTTATAATAGGCAGAATTCCAATCGATGCTATCCTTATAATAGGCAGAACTGGACGAGACAAGCGACAAAACGACTTTACGCTTATATTCCGAGACGCTCCCCCATGAAGTATTACTATTCAAAATCTAGAAAGAAACCAAATGTTAAAACAGCAATCGAAGGATACAGCAGTTTCTACGCAAGAAATTGGAGAAAATTTTTCCTTTCTTCAGGAAACTTACAGAAAAATCCAATTTCGCTCTGTGCATCTTTGGGAGGAAAGATTGAAAAAAAAGAGAAGAGAATAAAAAAGAACATCGCGGTGTTAAGCAGTGCAACAAAATTGGAAAATATTACGGAAAAGAAGACGAAAACAGCAGCACAAAAACTGCAGAAGGACAATATTAATGTAGAGCAAAACAAAATTTGGAAGACAGTTTTAAATAAAGAAGTGCCGGCAAAAAATCAAGATATAAGAATGGGATCGTATTTGAATGGTGGCTTAAGATCAGAAACCGAGAGAAGCAAAAAAATCGAAAGCAGTTCTAATATAATAAAAACTAATATAATAAAAGATATAAAAAGAAAAGAAGCAGGAAAGATGTCTGCAGAATATTATAACCATATGATAAAAAAAGACATCCTGCACAAAGAACGCTTCGTAAAAGAAGTTATGGATAAAAGAGAAACAGCACAACCAGCAAAGATGACGAATAGCAGAAAGAACGGAGAAGAAGTAAATACTACAAAAAATGTAGATAAAAAAGATAGTATTTATAAACTACTCTATCCAAAAGAAGAGACTGCTCAAACCAACCTTTACAGAGGATGTGTGAAATGTGGGGGGTGGGGTGAACGGCCGTTTATCACTTCAAATAAACAAACTAATCGAAATGTTGCTAATCCCATGGCCGCCCCACCTTTTGATTTTTGTGCCAAGTTACTGGTAAAGGAACCTATGGTTGAGAGTATAATCAGCACAAAAGAACAAAATGAAAAGATAAAAAATAGTAAAAATCCCCCTTCTCTACTCATAACCCATAAAAAACAGAAGATTATTTTTCCAAAGATCTCCTCTGCTGCAGCTGGGGTATTATAGCAGGATGTTTTCTTGGCAAAGAGAAACAGAAGTTATATAATCTTTGTTGTATCCTATTTTTAAATCACAAAAAGGTGGTTTCTTGCGGAAAAAAACAAAGATAACAGTAAGAGCCCCAAAAGAAATGATTGTACTTGCGCTCGAATCGAAGGCATTTTGTGTTTCACTTTCGCAGATAGGTATACCGATCAAAAAAGAATCCAACAATGTGAATGAATTTCGAGAATTAATCGATACTGCTGCGGTGAGTTGGATCGATTACGTAGTAGATGATCTTAAGAAAGACAGCATAAAAGCTGCAAAAACGCTTGGTTTTAGTGAAACACTTGTAACCTCTCTTTTAAAAAATAAAGAAGGTGGCTATGAAGACCTTGATACAGAACTTGGAATAATGCTCCCTGCTATAATTGTAAATGGATTCGATGTCAAGCTTGATCCTCTTCTGATACTTATAAAGCGAAATCTTGTCGTGACATTGCACAGCACAGAAACAAAGAGATTCTTTAGATTAAGAAGATACGCAGAGATTTTTATGAGAAAAATAAAACTTAATATACCACCGCAGGATAAGGTAACCCATCTTCTTATCCGTATACTTGATGAAAACAACAGCAGAAACTTTGACCACTTGAGAGAGATAGAGCAGAATTCAGATGAACTAAGTAAAATCCTCGCAGATCCAAAGACCCCAAGAGAGATAGTTGCCCTTCAGATATACCAAATGAAACACGCCTTGATTACTTATCTCGGTGGCCTTTGGGTAACAGTAGATGTACTCAACACCCTTCGTTATGGCGACCCAGAAGTGCTAACTGACGACCCAAGAATTTTGAATAGATTAACTGGCCTTATATCAGAGGTTAACAACCATATCGGGCTTGGGGAGCATCTTAGCGAAGTACTCGCAAGCGGCCTCGAAGTTCTTCAAAGCATCTATAACAATCAGCTTCAGATATTGAATAATAGGCTAGCACTACTGGTTGCTTACTTAACAATCCTAGGAACTGCTGTCCTTGTTCCAAACACGCTTGCAACAATTTTAAGTAATCCAGCCTATGATATGACAACAGAGGATGCTGGATGGTATACATTGCTTCTCATCGGCTCAACGATAGTATCAGTAATAATCGCATATGTTTGGGTAAAGAAACAAGGCTGGCTTCCAGAGCGCCCGGAATAATTCGAATTAGATTAGAATAGGTCCTTTACCTTTCCCATTATCATGTTTTCTATTCCAAATTCTATGCTCTCCTTGCTAGGGACTATCACATACGCCTTCCATGACATTCCCTGCGAATACGCGACACGGACTCTCCTATGCCCATCAAGAAGTATGAGCTTTTCTTCTTTTTTTAGAACGAGAATTGGTGTAGAGTAGCCGTGGCCTATTGCATCTGAAATCATAAGCATCTTTTCCTCAGCTGTTACCTCTCCCTCCTCTCCTGGATAGGTGTAATAGAGCTCGCCGAGTTCCCTGTGAGTAAGGGTTCTTTCTTCCTTCCTAAAGTTGATGCCTGGGTAGATGTTCTTATAATAAGCAATCATTTTTTCAAGAAGATTTTTTTCTTCCTCGACGGTTATAAGACCTACCATACAAAACACCGTTTTTAATGGCCACGAAACCTTTTTAATTATGTTCTCAACAGATAAGATAAACGGTTTTTGAATGGTTAAAATAAGAACTGCGCTTTTTAGTGTTTATGAAAAAAAGGGGATAGTAGAATTTGCGCGCACTCTTTTTGATATCGGAGTAGAGATCCTAACTACTGGAGGAACTGCAAAGACGCTACGGGAAGCGGGTATAAAGATAACAAATCTCTCTGATTTTACTGGATATCCAGAAATGATGGACGGCCGAGTGAAGACCCTCCATCCGAAAATCCATGGCGGAATACTAATGGATAGAGAGAATCCAAAGCATGTAGAAGAAGCAAAGATAAATGGAATAGTACCTATAGATCTTGTTGTTGTTAATCTCTATCCTTTCGAGAAGACGGTTCTTGGCAATCCTACGATAGAGCAGGTTATAGAAAACATAGACATTGGCGGCCCAACGCTCATACGCGCTGCGGCAAAGAATTATAAGAACGTAGCAGTTGTCTGCAAGCCGGAACGCTATGAACAAATTCTTGCAGAGATAAAGAAGGATGGGTGCATAGGAGAAAAGCTGCGAGAAGAGCTTGCAATTGAAGCATGGGAGCATATAGCGCATTACGACACCGTGATCGAGAATTATTTTAGAAAGATTTTTGACGACCCTTTTGCTTACCCAGAATATCTAAACCTCACATTTAAGAAAAAACAGGACTTGAGGTATGGTGAAAATCCGCATCAGAGCGCAGCGCTCTACATAGATGAGCACGAGAGGAATCCTTCCCTTCTGAGGACGAAACAATTACAGGGAAAGCAGCTTTCATTTAATAACGTTCTTGATGCGAATTCAGCTTACAACCTAATAAGGGAATTTGAAGAACCGACTGCTGTGATAGTAAAACATAACAATCCATGTGGAGTTGCATCTGATGAAGACATTCATAAGGCGTATGCTATCGCTAGATCTGTTGACCCAGAAGCTGCATTTGGAGGGATAGTTGCATTGAACAGAGAGGTCGATGGAATGCTCGCAGAGGAGATATCGAATAGATTTGTTGAGATAGTCCTCGCGCCGTCTTTTACTGAGGATGCAAAAAGGGTGTTTCTCAAAAAGCCAAACTTACGACTTCTCGAGCTTCCTATAAAAGAGACAGTTGAAAGACATAGGGTATACCGCTCTGTTCTTGGTGGCTTTCTAGCGCAGGACAGCGATACTGAACTTTATAAGGAATTAAAGGTTGTCACAAAAAGAAAACCGACAGATGAAGAAATGAAATCGATGCTTTACGCGTGGAAAGTCGTAAAATACGTCAAGTCAAATGCAATAGTTTATGCGAAGAAAAACAGAGTAGTTGGCATAGGCGCTGGTCAGATGAAGCGTATCGATGCTGCAAAGCTTGGTGCTATGATTGCCATCGAATATACAGGTGCGGATAGTCTTAAGGGTTGTGCGATGGCAAGCGATGCATTTTTCCCTTTTAGGGATGGAGTTGATTATGCTGCAAAGCTTGGTGTAACTGCGATTATTCAACCTGGAGGTTCTATCAACGATAAGGAAGTTATAGCTGCAGCAGATGAACATGATATAACAATGGTTTTCACTGGAATGAGACACTTTAGACACTAACATGCTTGAATTTTTGAATTAACAGTATCTCCTTCCTATATCTCTCCCTAAGCAGGACTGCGATCTTCTTTCTTTCTCAAATACCTGCCGATGCGGTGCGGCTTGATAAATTGGCTGCTTATCTCGATGTGTCAAAAGAAACGGTGGTAAAACTTCTGGGAATGTTCGAAAAATCTATGGTTGTAAGAGGTCTGGAAGCACACGGACGAAGAAAGGCTCTGAGGATGCCAAAAAAATGGGTTTTTACATCTCCTTCGATGAGATACTCACTGGCAAGAGCACTTAGGATAGAAAGCGATCTTCTAGGAAATATAAGGGAAGATGTTGTACATATGCACCTTTCCATTGCTTTTTCAGATATTCATTACAGCCATGAAGCAGATTTTATAATCCCGGGTAGGAAGATGGCGTTTGAAGTAGGTGGAAAGAAAAGGGAGCGGTTATTATCCGGATTCATGACATACACCCTCACTCCCGAGGAAAAAATCGAAGGAAACAAAATGCCTCTTTTCCTATTCACTCTTGCATTTTGAATCAGCAATATTTCCTCTTTATCGCCATCTCGCTCATTCTCAGAATCTGTGGTCTTGCCCGCACAAACTCCTTCGCCTTTTCTATAAGCTCTCTGACTTCTTCTTTGCTCATGCTTTCATTACAACCGTATTTTTCCCTTAACAAAACAGCAATCTTTTTTCTTTTCGTTTTCGGTGTAGTTCCGCATGCAAAGGGCATTTCCTTGTAATCAATACCAAGTTGATGGAGAAATTGCACCGAACTCTCAATCGTTTTCTGCGATCCTCCGAGAAGCTGAACATTTTCCATTATTTCATCTTTTGAGAAAAATCTTCTGAGAAATTCGTACTTCCTTCGGATTGTTTTCGGGTTCATGCCTAGAAGTGCTGCATTAGTTGCTATCTTTTCATCTGTAAGACCTAGTTTCTTCAGTGCTTCTGCATTTCTCTG
>Ga0136652_1001058_pt1 | contig 12209 bp, 11 predicted proteins | sample ConPoolayeEmetaG_FD_94864 | JGI IMG/M metagenome (GOLD analysis project Ga0136652, IMG submission 94864) | Hot spring microbial mat communities from California, USA to study Microbial Dark Matter (Phase II) - Cone Pool mat layer E metaG... ...
GGAGCCTTTGAAAACTGTTGTGTAGGCGTTGCTTAGTTTGTAGACGTGGTCGGGCTCCATTTTTTCAATGTCCTCGTTCCAAAGGGTGAGGAGGACGCTTCCCGTTTCGTCACCCACAAGGGCCTCGGTCACCCTCAAATTCTCGCCTGTCTTCCTTGAGACGATGTCTCTTGCCTCGTTTTTTGAGTCACATCTAACTTTAAGGTTAAGCCCCCTTTGGCCGGGCCTCAAATCTTCAACAACTTTAAACTCTTCAGGTTCAGACATACCAACTCATCTTACAAACATTTAAACAAAATAGAAAAAGCCCAGCAGCGAAAAACCGCCACAAGCATTTTTCTATTTGAGTTAAAGCTTATGCTTCTAGATATATAAAGTTTCTTGGACGAGAGTTGAATAAATGAGTGGTTGGTTTTTGGGTCTTTGAGTAAGTGTAGGGTATAAGTTTTTCATCATTGGGTTTGGTGCGAATTCTCACTTTTTCAAGTGTTGCCATGAAAAATCTGAAACGGCACTTCATCCCTTTTAAGACGTGAAGTTTATAGTGGTTTTTAATAAAAAAAGAGGTATGACTGGAAATTTGTGTCCTTCGCATATGAGTTGTGCTTATTGCGTTCGATTGTTTCAAGTTCGCCAATTTTTAATTTAAGATTTTTGGATTAGTAGAGTGGTTCTGGTTTGGCTTCACATTTTTGTGAAATGTTTTTATAATAAGTTGATGTTTATTTTGTTCACTGCTGTTTCGCAGACTTTCCTCACCCCGTGCTCCCCAGGCTCGTAGTGAGATTTTAGCAAGCCAAATTTTTCCAGTATTTTAATTTGGGCGGAAATGTTGGCTTCTGTTTGATTCAGCGCCGACGCTATGCGGCTGACATCCATGGTTTTTTTCGACAACATTTTTAGCAGCTGAAGCCTTGTCTCGGAAGCCAGGGCCTTAGCCACCTTTGCAACATCCTCTCCACTCACGTTCAACTCAGACATAGCCATTAACTCCTCCTTCCAAACCATATTTTTTGAGTCCAACTATAAGGGGTAAAAAATTGAATCTTTAATTAAACACTAATACGTTAAGAAATTAAATCCAAAATCTCCTATCCCAGTTTTAGTAATAATCATTCTCTTACCCATTTAAAAACATTTCTATAAAAACAACTGAGCAATGTTGAATGGTTTGGTTAAAGCATCGAGAAAGAAGCGTTTAACAAGTCGTTTCGGGATTTATAGTTCTACGGTGGAAACGGAGCCGAATAAATATGCATCGCTGAACTGGACTGATATGGTCGTTAAGCTTAAATGCGTCAAATATATTTTTCGTCATGCAGTTTTCACCATTATGAGATAGTTTCTGTAGGGTCATTTTTTGACCTAGTACAGGCAATCCACTCTCAGGAGCCCTTCTGCGGGAATTTGATTGCTAGAATAGAATAAAAAAGTTTATGAGGAGGAATAAAATGGACAAGTGTGGCATCTGTGGCAAGAGCGGCGAAAATGTAAGCCTCCTTTACGGTACACATCGAACTCTGGGGAAAATTTGGCTGTGCACCGAGTGTTGGAAAAACGAATTCAGAAAATTGGTACCCTCCGGCGGATCTGGCGGCGGATGCTCCTGCACGTGAAACAACTGGCTTTCAAATCGAGGATTGAAACTCCACCAGCTTAAATGGAACACCCACAGATGCGAAGTAATCTTAAAGATTAGATGCCTACCTTTTTTTCTATTTTGGAAATTCTCTTCTCAAGGTCTTCCAGTTTATCGATAATGTTTTTTATGAGGTCTTTTCCCCCGAATTCCAGTTTCAATTGGTAGCTTTTTCCCTTCTCGGGTATGATGGTTTCTGTATCCTTGAGAACCTTGTCCTTCTTGAAGATTTGGCTTAGCGTCTCCACATTTTGTGGATCGCCATGAACCAGAAATATTTTATCCGGCTTGCAGCTTCGGGCAAATGTGCGGAGGTCGTTTGCCGCAGCGTGGCTGCTGAAGCCCTCCACCTTTGCTACTTTGATTTTTACCTCCAGTTCTTCCTCGCTCCACTCATACTCGTCGTTCAGTATGGTAACTTTAACCTTTTCCTTACCGTCTACTATTTCTCGTCCCGGGGTGCCCTCCGCTTGGTAGCCGACGAAAATAATTAGGTTCTCGGGGTTGTTTAGTTTGGAGAGATAGAAGGGAGCCCAGCCACCATTAAGCATTCCGCTGGGAGAAAGAATTATTGCTGGCCCTTTACTCCTAATTACGTTCCACCTCTGCTCCATGGTTTCAATGGGAGTAAAGTTTCCCAGGAAGGGGTTTTGCCTTGTCTGGTAGAACTGGTTTTTCACCTCCTCATTCATGTAGGCTACATGGGCATCATATACCCTCTGAGTTTCCTTTATCATACCGTCATAGTACACGGGGTAGGGTAGGTTACGAATACTAAATAGGCGCATAATCTCCTGGCTTCGAGCAAAAGCAAAGCAGGGAATCAAAACTTTACCTTCAGGATGCTCTTCAAAATGCTTCCTAATCAATTCAATCAAGCTGCTGTAAACCTGCTTGATGGCGGGATGCTGAAGAGTTGCACCATAAGTGGATTCCAGTATTAGCCAGTCACATCTGGTACCGGTTTCAGGAGGATTAAGATGGTTACTCCTATTAAACCCTCCAATATCACTGGAGTAGACCAGAGTACCATCATTGGACTCAATTTTGAGAAAACAGCTTCCCAAAACATGGCCCGACTCATAAAAAGTAACGGTGAAATCCCCAACATTAAATGAAGAATGATAATTCACCGACTTGAAATTGTTCAGACAATCCACCAAATCCTCATAGTCATAGAGCCTGGGAAGATTAAACCTCTCCCACTCCACCTGCTGCAACTTCCAACAATCCCTCAACATAACATGGGAGAGAGCCACAGTAGGAGGCGTACAAAAAATCCCCATAAAATCCGAAGAACACTTCCCCAAAGAAAACAGAAGAGGCAAACCACCACTATGATCAATGTGGGCATGGGTTAAAACAACAGCATCAACACCATCAACAAGCTCCAAGGAAGGATACTCGGTAAGCTCCCCCTGCTTAATCCCACAATCCAAAAGAATCCGAGTATCATCCGACTTCAACAGGATACAACTGCGACCCACTTCACAAACTCCACCTAAAAAAACAACCTCCAAACAAAATCACCATCAAAAATTGACGAGATAACATGCACGCGCAAAAATAAATATCTTTTTTTATAAAGAAAAAGAGGGCGACATAGATTCATTCGGATCTCCAAAAATTGAGCCTAATTGCGAAAATTAAGCTCATTTTAAACTCAATACTGAGGCGTAACCAGAAAAATTCTGCATAAACAATTAAAAGCGGGAGTAATGAGGGAGTGCACTCAAGAAAACGTCACTGCCCAGTTTGAATAGGATAACCGTTTACGGTAAAAAATTTATAAAAGTATATTAAAATAATAATAAATAAATCCAAAAGACAAGGTTTTTAAAAAAGCAAAAAAGACTAATTCCCACAAAAAAGGAAAGGAAGAATAGTACATGAACACAAAAAAATTAGCAGCCCTAACAGTGCTAACACTCTTCACCCTACTATTAGTAATACCACTGGCCACAAACACCACAGCCACAAACACCCAAACACCACTACTATTCAACCAGGCAAACAACCAACCCAAACAAATCACAACAGAACCCCTAGGCAAATACATACAAGATGGAGACAACCTCACATACGACTTCCTAATCGCTTTCGACGCTATATTTGATTCCGACCCGCCAGATTTTGGCGCGTCCCAACTCATCCTTAAATTTATGTATGATTATAGCAAGTGGGGAGACTGGTTCATAGTCAACACAACTAGTAGTGGATATACTTATGGCTACTTTGCCATTCATAATCAAACCAGAGAAGTGGGATTGAACAGCACCGGAGGACTATTCCAGACAACACCAGCAAATGAGAGCGAGATAAATAGACGGAGTAACGTTTACGCCTTCCCAGCGTTACCCACGGGAATAAAAGCTGGCGACAACATCAAAATTCTAGCACCCTACTGGATAGAAATAATCTTTCCTGTGGTGGTAACCTCTGAGGTGTTGGGAAGAATCACCACTCCAACTTTTAATGCAACAGGAAATATGTCGAGCTTTTGTGACAGTTGGATGACATATGCAACATGGCAGGGCACAATCACTTTGGGGGTTGATACCTTTCGGTGTGCTATGGGTTTTAACAATCTTGCTGAGAGAAGTAGTGGACTAAGCGTCACAAGCACAGTCGCCGAGTCAATAATCTTTGAAGAGGGCTTTTTCAGTGCTCATGTGTTGTTGTGGTTTAACAGCACCGCAAGTACTCCAAACATAATCCCTCATCTTGAGGACGTAAACATAACAAAATACACTACGGGGGAAGAGTTGATACAAGACTCTCGTACTAATTTCACGTATAATGAGACTGGCTACTGGTACATGGATGTGAGCGAATTGACCAATGGCTCACTGGGTATTGTGCGGCTGGACAGCTTATCCAGAAGCTACTTTAACTGGACCCTCGGCCCCATGAATACGACGTCGGGCTTCATACCCGGGGAATTTAGCATTTCGCAAGAAGTAAGAATCCCTGACGATGTCTGGAATGCTTTTCCATCTTGGAATCCTACCTACTATAACAGTAGTACTCGTACTGGTTGGCGTGACATTTACTTCAATGGGACACATGACAGGAATGGTACACTTAACCTGTTAAGGCTTTATTCTATGGGTGACGGCTTTTTAGAGGTGACGCCTGTTAATCTGTATTGTCTTGCGCCTCCCTGGATTAGGGATGGGACAGTTATGACGCTGTTTGTGTGGCTTCCACTGTTTTTCCCAAATAATACTATGCCTCTCTTCAGCTTTGACTGGAACAAGCCCAATGATATACTTATGTTTTTGGCTCCCTTCAGGGTTTCCGGTGCCGTTGCTGTGAATATTGGTGGCAGCGATTATGATTGTTGGAGGGCTGACATCATACTTCCCTCGGGCTTGTCTAATTACAACATAACACAGTTCAGCTACACAGTCTACTTTGAGAGAAACTCCGGCATCCTGTTGAAAGCAAAGGCAGACATGGAAATGAAAATGCCCCTCGGTGGAAATTATGTGCCGATTGGTTACCACAAGACTTGGACATTATCCAATGTTAGCGGCAATGGGATTCCCTCACCCATAGAATGGACTGAACTTGTCAACAAGTACAGTTTGGAAAATATTGGTGCGGGTGAGAGGAAGACCCTTGACTCTTCCTTCTTCAACGGCGGAAGCGTAACCATAAAATGCAACGAATCCGTCAAATTGCAAAATACGTTTACTTACACGCTTCACCCTGATTACACGAGTATCAACGGCTACCCCATAGTAAAACTAATGAGCACCAAAGTATACAAGGGCATTCCAACGCCTCCTTATGAATTTAATGCAACTTTGAACTTTTATTATACTCCTTCTGAGCTTTCAGTCAGGGGCGCTAAGGCGACAGACTTCACCATATACTACTATTACTATAATGAGAGTTCTGGTAGTTATAGTTGGGTTCCTCTGAACACCACTGTGGATTCTGATGGGCGGGTAGTGTCTGCGAATATCACAATAGTGTCAAATAATGAGTTTTTCTCTGGTGTTTTTGCTTTGGTTGCGGGGCCTTTGACTATTTGGGATATTTTGGGTCCCGGTGGTTTGATGCTTCTCTGGTACCTCCTGTTGCAGAGCAGTAGGCCAATGGGTGGTTTGATGCTTCCCATTCTGGGTGGAATAGTGGCTTTGCTGGTGTTAATTATAGCTGTTGCTGCCGTCATTCTTGCGCGGAGACACAAATATGGGAAATAGGTTTTTAAAACCATCTTTTTATTTTTTTGTGGTTTTGTTCTTTGGTAGGTTTTGTCTCTTTTTTGGGCTGCGACTCTTGTTTTTGGGCTTTTTATTTGTGGTTGGATCTTTGTTTGCCTAAAGTCTGTAGGTTTATTATTGGGTTTCTTCAATTTTTTTGTTGTTGAAAGTTTTATTTGTGGGAAATTGTATTATTGGTTTAGGGAGTGGTTTTGGTTGTTTGGTGAGTTTGGTTGTGGTTGTTGGTTGGTTGTGGTTTTGTTTGTTTTCTTTTTTGGGTTTTTTGTTGTTTGTTTTGTGGAGGTTTGTTGTGATGGTTAGGTTGATTTATGATGGTGATCCGGGTATTGATGATGCTTTGGCTATTCTTTTTGCGGTTAAGTGTGGTTTTTTGGATTTGGAGGCGGTGACTACTGTTGCTGGTAATGTTTCTTTGGAGAAGGCTACTAAGAATGCTTTGAGGGTTTTGGGGCTGGTGGGTAGGTTGGATGTTCCTGTTGCTGCGGGTATGCCTCACCCATTGGTTAGGGAGCTGGTGACTGCGGAGCATGTTCATGGTGAGGATGGGTTGGGTGGAACTTTTCTTCCTTTGCCCCCTGTGCAGGACAAGTGTATGGGGGCTATAGATCTCATAGTGGGAAAGGTGTTGAGGAGGCCTGGTGAGATTACGCTGGTTGCAGGTGGTCCTCTTACTAATTTGGCGGAAGCTTATGGTAGGATGCCTGATTTGGGCGAAAGGGTAGGGGAGGTGATTGTTATGGGTGGGGCGATTAGTGTTCCGGGTAATGTTACTCCCTATGCGGAGTTTAATGTTCATACTGATCCTGAGGCTGCTAAAATAATATTTGAGTCGGATTTGCCCTTGACTCTGGTGCCTTTGGATGTGACTCTGAAAACCCTCATTACCGGTGAGGATATTGAGGAGATTCGTGGGGTGGGGACGCCGGTGACGGATTTTGTTTATCGTGTGCTTAGGTATAGCCTCAATTTTCCTGGGCATAGAAGGTTGGGGGGTTGTCCCATTCATGATGTTTTGGCTGTGGGTGTGGCGGTTGATAGGGGGTTTGTGAGAACCAAGGAGTTTTACGTTAATGTGGTTACTGACAACCTTGTCACTTTGGGGAAAACTGTGGTTAGTGAGAAGAATGTCGGAGAATTTGAGGAGTGCAAATCTAAAATTAACGTGTGTGTGGATGTGAATGCTCGAAAATTCATTAGATTCTTCATAGACACGATAACTTCCAAGTAGCGATAATCACTTTTCCATTCCACCCAAACGTTGATGGCCGTCTCTTAAGAGCTGTTTTTTGGCTTTTCCCTAGTTTTTACCTGTTTGTGGTTGGGTGGTTTTCTCATTTTTAGGGAAGTCAACTTTTTAGGAGAGGAAAGTTATATTTCTGGATGATTTTAGGGTTGAATTCACATTTTTGAAGGATGTTTTCACTTTAATCTATGTGGAGGTTGAGATTGATGTCTTCTGGCGAAGGGAAAGCTGCTGAGAATATTTTTTCTGGAAAATTTGGCGGAGAGCTTGGTAAGTTTCTGTCTTGGGCTTGGCTTTTGGGTATAGCTTTGAGCTTTATTGTGCTTATGGTTCAGCACACCTTTTTTCCAGGAGCCATACTCAGTCTTTCTTTAACACATATTCATCACTGGATGTATTCTCTTCCAATCGTAGTACTCCTTGTGGTTCTAAAATTTTGGAAGCCTAATAACTTCTGGATAGACTTCACGCTGGGATTCTTTGTAGGTTTGGTTATAAGTGAATTCTACTGGATAATATTATATGGATTTCCAAGGGGGCTCCTTCAAATCTTCTACTGGATTCTAATTACCGGTAAGGATTACAACCTGCTAATGCTCATAATGGTATATTTGTCGGGAGCTTAACAAATTACTACCCACTTCGCTCCGAAAGAAAAACAAAAAGTATACTTCCCGTATACGGCAGGAAAAGGGAATAACCTTTACAAGAATTGTTGGCGGGACGAGCCACTTACTCCTAGTTGCGGCGAGTGCAAAAATATTGTAACCAGTGATGGCTCTGAGTTTCTTCTTTTCAGCTTTTTAATCCTCATTAAGGATAGAAACTTTTTCCACTTGAAGTGATTGTTGAAGCCAATTTTCAGAATAGGTTCGGTGGCGGAATGGATAATACATTGTAGGCTGGGGAGTTGAGGTTACCTTTTTATTGAAAAATGTTTAAATATAAATTTAAACATTATTGTTCTGGGTGGCTCTTGTTGACTAAAACTATAACGATTCGAGATGAGGTCTATAAGAAATTGTTGAGGATTAAGCGTGAGGGAGAGAGTTTTAGCGACCTTTTTGAGAGACTTGTTGAAAGCACAGATTCCATTGAAACTTTGAAGAGGCTTAGGGGATGCGTTGAATTCAGCAATAAGGAAAAGATGCTCTCTGAAATTTATGGGGGAAGGGCGGAGCGTAGACTATGATAGTGGTAGATACTGATGTTTTGATTGAAATTTTTGAAAAAAGATCTGCTAAGGGAGATGAGGCTCTGAAAAGAATCATTGACAGCAATGAAGACATAGCAATAACAACCATAAACCTCCACGAGATACTGTACGGCCTTCAAAAGTATGCGAAACCAGTTAAGGAAGTCTTGCTCTTACCCGTACTTGATTATACAAAGAGGGACGCCTTGCTTTCCGCGGAAATAGAATTGAAAGCGGAAAGTATGGGAACGCCTGTACGAAGAACTGATGCTATGATAGCTGCAATAGCTTTAAACCGGAAGGCATCACTATACACTTTTAATCTGAAACACTTCACGCCTTTAGTAGCCCTAGGTCTTAAGCTTTTCACCAGTTAGAAAAAACAGTTCTTTAAGATTAGAAGCAGATTTTTCCTACCCTGAATCTTGCTTAATGTAGAAAAAATGGAAAAGCGGGTAGCCTATGATCATATAACAAATTTTTTGGATGGCAGATAAAATTTCATTTTGGAAAAGAATGTAACTTATTTTTCAATTCTCTTGTGATATTGGGCGTTTCAATTGTTAGTATGTTTTCTTGGATGTAGTCGGGGAGTAGCTGTTGAAATCGTTTTTCAGTGTAGCGTTCGTCACCTAGAATGAATATTCCTCGGTCCTCTTTGGATCTTAGTACTCGGCCTAAGGCTTGGGAAGCTCTTCTTAGTGCTGGAACCACGTAGGCGTAGTAGGTGCCTTTTTCTTTTCCGTATAGGGTTTCATAGTATTTGAGGTAGAGCTGTGTTTTTATGCTCATCCTGTCGAAGGGTATGCCCACCAGGAACACTCCCTCAAGTTCTCTTCCTGGGAAGTCTGCTCCCTCTGCGAATCTTCCGGTGCATGGGGCGCAGAGGACGCCTGGGTTTTTTTCGTAGGCTGCGTCTTTGAAGCTGTCAAGAATTTCCCTAGAACTATCGCCACTCATGCCTTCCTTCTCAGCAAAGAAAACTCTGCCTTTGCTTTCCACCATTTCTCTGAGACCTGCTGTGATGAGGTCATTCTGAATACGGTAGCTGCTTGTAAAAATGGCGATGTTAGAGTTAACTGCGTCGACGAATTTCTCTATGGCTTCAACGTAGGCTTTTGCCATCTCTCTGCTGAGTTCTTCCCCCCTAGTGGTTAACCCTCTTGTGACGTATGCAATTATCTTGTTCCTGTCGAAGGGGGAGTGGAAACTTTTCCCCGCATAGTTTTCTAGTCCTATGGTTTCTGCGAATGCCTTGATGGGGTTCAGTGTGCCTGAACAAAAGATGCAACCATAGAAGCTTTTCCACTTATCTCTGAGAATCTCTGCTGCTCTCATATCCCACATCTCCAGAACAATGTTTTCCCCCTCTCTTGAAGCTACGAAGGCTACTCCCTGAACATCCATGTTTTCGATAACCGCCAGCCAAAAGTTTGAGAGGTGAAAAAGTGAGGAGCGTGGATTTTTGCCCTCCTCCAATTGGCTCCGCCTGACCTTCACACCGTACTCATTCATAAGGTGTAAAGCCTCCACCAACAAGTCCATGTTAGCCCCTATTTTTCGCAGCATGCTTTTAAGGAAACTTTTAGGGTTGAACTCTATCTCCTCACCGGGTGTTTCTTTGAAGACGAGTTGGAGTTCGCTTCTTAGGCGGTTGATGAGGTTCTCAACCCGGCGAGCCTCTAGAGAGTTAAACCTTTGAATCTCTCTTAAAGCATAGGTGAGGGTGCCCAGAGTTATATGGTCAGAGTTCAGGTTTCCGCAGGCGCTTTGAAGGTTATGTGCTTCGTCTACCACAAGAAAGCTGGACGAGAAAGGAACCAATTTTTTGACGCTCCAGCTCATTCCATCATCAATAATATAGTTATAGCTGAGTGAAACCACATCTGCGTACGGTAGAAGCTCCCTCTGGGCAAAATAGGGGCACACACCCTTCTCACGGCACAGCTTTAGAATCTCGGAGTAGAGTTTGGGTCCTCCAAGGAAATCTTCCACGTCAAGATTTTGTAATCCAAGGTAATAATCACAGTTTTTTCTGCGATTCTCACAGAGGAAGGAAACATCTTGATAGTCCATTTCCTCCTCTAACCTGATGTCTCTGGCAAGGAGACACATGTCCCTCTTACCCCTATAGGAAAGGCCGAAGAACTCCTTGCCCAACCTGTCATTAATTATTTTCAGTTCCTCTATGGGTCTGTCTGTCTCGTTTCCAGTACGCACCGCCCAAATAATCTTATGCCTTTTAGCTTGGGGAAGAAGAGCGGCGAGAATTGCAGGGGTCTTTCCAAAGCCGGTGGAGGCGTTGAGACACACGGCGCCCTCATCAATATTCTTGGAGATAAACTCCATGAAATCTTCTTGCCCCTCTCTCGGCTCATAAGGGAACAAGAATTTCCTCCTCATACACTCACTTCTTCAAACTAGCACTTGTCTACTAGGTTACAGCCTTTTTTCGCAATTATTTATAGCTTTTCTTCAGAGAAGGTATGGTTAACCTCAACATCCACGCACTATAAAGAAAACTGCTGAGCAGAACTCTCAACCCAAACTACAGTTTAGTTTAATTTATTTTCCCATTTTAGTAGTTATTGTTCTATTTTTCATAGCGACTTGGTGAGGAGAAATTTTGGTGAATCTGCATCGCCTGGAACCCGTTGATATAGGATTGTTCTATTTTTCTATTTGTTTTGAGGCTCATCGAAAAGAAGCCTTGTAAGCGCTTCGTTTAGGGGCGGAACTGAGTGAATCTACATCGCCGCCGCCTCTAAGAAACCTTTATGAGGTAAGAAGGGCTTACTAGAGAAAGGGGTTCTTAAAGTGCTTTCAGAGCAGGAAAAGGATATTATTGCAAAATCTTTCAGGGAAGAGTTCAGGGATACTTTGATTTCTCTGGTTCTCTTTGGCTCTTTTGCGCAGGGGAGGGAGAAACCCACAAGCGACATTGACATTCTGGCAATCATCGAGGAGGATTATTCCTCCATTAGTAAAAGAGTAGTTAGAGTTGATACTGACTTAACTTGGCTTCTTAAAAGGGCGGTTCGCTGCCTGCCCTTCACCCCAGACGACTTCAACTATATGGTTGACACAAGATTCCCACTTGTTCTCGGAGTAGCCTCAGGGTACCAGGTTCTCTTTGACCCCTCAGGATTCTTTGAGAAGAAAATCCAAGAAATATTTAAAGATGTGGAAACGGGCAAAATTAAGTACTATCCGAGAAGCGGCATATGGGTGGTAAAATGACCTCAGACTTGACAATTAAATTAGCATATGAACTAATTGAAGAAGCTAAAGTTGACTTGCAAGCAGCGAGAGAGCTTCTCAAACAAAAGTTTTTTCACAAAGTAGTTTTCGAATCACAACAGTGCGTTGAAAAGGCTATGAAGGCAACACTCGCCTGCGAGGGCCTAACACAAGTGTACGAACATGATTTAGGAGCCCTTTTTGCCGCTGAAGTGATAACCCACGCACCCCAAGACTGGGTGGAAGAGCTTAGAAATGTTTTTCGTGAAACATCTTGGCTAATGGAACAGTATACAGCAAGCCGCTACCCAGCAATCAGGGCGAGAACAGTAGTTTCACCCCGCAAATCCTACAAGGAGGACGATGCGAAAGACGCAATTAAAACTGCAGAGTTTGCCCTGAACACCATAGAAAAATACATACAGCAAGTACTTAGCAAAAGAAGCAAGTAGCCACTCTAAACGCTAAAAAAACTATAAAGTACCCAATTCTCTCTCCCTGAGAATAATCCACCATATTCTCACTAATTCAAAAATTGTTGACACTTGACTATGTTTATTTTAGGGGTTTCCCATTTAGAGGATAGTGGTCGGAAAAACCCTCCGTGGGGATTTTCGGGCGCCGATTTAGGCGACCCCCATTGACACTTCAATTTAA
>Ga0136652_1001062_pt1 | contig 12183 bp, 7 predicted proteins | sample ConPoolayeEmetaG_FD_94864 | JGI IMG/M metagenome (GOLD analysis project Ga0136652, IMG submission 94864) | Hot spring microbial mat communities from California, USA to study Microbial Dark Matter (Phase II) - Cone Pool mat layer E metaG... ...
ATATAAATGTTACTACTCTCATACGCTGACGCACAATTTACTTTTTTTCAATATTATGTCAATATTCTGAAAATTTTTCAAATTAACAATGTAAAGTTGCAAAAAATTACAAAACCACTCAAAAAAAGAACAAAAGAGTAGGACGCTATTATCCCTCGCCAGTAAACTTTTATTAAAAATGGAGAGTTAATAGAAAAATTTGTATGAAGAGGAGTTACCGTCACATAAAAGAGCTGACAACTATGTCAAAGGCAACAGGAACTCCCACGGTACGGCTTCGATCGCCGTCGGCTCTCTGCCCTTGCATCAACCTACGTGGAGGATACCTGAGAGAAGATGAAATAAGGCTTGCTAAAAACATAATAAAAAACTCAACTTAACAAGCTAAGGAAATTTACTAAATGACGAACCTAGACTTCGCTGCATAGTCGCAATCACCTTAGGCTGGTTCTACTATTGCTTATAAAATTTTGATTAATTCACTATGTTTTTGTTGAAATAGACTTATATTATAGTTGTAAAAAATAGGTTTATAGATAATTGTTAATTTTTGAACATTGATTCTCTAGGTGGTTAGGAAAATATGGGCAAAGAGCTTGATGAGTATGAACTTCCAAAACTACTGAACCATATTGCTGATTGTATTGGGAAAGGCGAATATGATGAGTTGGATAGGCTCTTGCTCCGAGTAGACAAGTTAAGGGAGAAGGGGGTGAATGTTAATTTAGAAAAGGCTGCTCCAGTCTTGGATGCTTACGTTTCTGATATTTTAGATAAGATAAGTGATGATAAATTTGACGCGGCTGAAAACGTACTCAAGCACATTAAGAAATTTCTTGATTACTTCAACCTTACCATCGATGAGAAGAGCGTCTCCAAAATTTCAGACGCCTACGTTAAGAAGATCTGTGCAATATTTACACCATCTTTCTTCGTTTATTACATAATTGAGGTTTTTAGAAGCTTTCTTGACACATTCAATCTGAGTATTAGCAAAGAAAGCGCCTTCAGAATTTCAGACTCCTACGCTGGGAATATCTGTATGTCTATTGAGGAAGGAGAGTATGATGATGCTAAATACATAATTGAGGTTTTTAGAAGATTTCCTGATACATTCAATCTGAGCATCAGTGAAGAAAGCGCCTCCAAAATTTCAGACGCCTACGTTAACGACATCTATGAGTGTATAGAAGATGATAATTATGATGATGCTGAAGCAAGGATAGATGAGCTTAAAGATTTTCTTGCAGATTTTGGCCTAACAGCGGAAGAGAAACAGGTTTCAAAGATTATGAATTCTTATGCCTCTTTAGTAAAGCACTGCATTGGCAAGGAAGAATTCGACAAAGCTGACGAATTTAGAGAGAAAATGGAGAAGTTTAAAGAGGAAATCGAACCCCAATAAAAAATGTCGACCGAGTGCCAAAAAAATAAGAAATCAGCGGGTTTTATACTGTGTATGCTGCAGTGAAGGACTGCCACTGGGGGCACTATTTTGCCCAAGGTGTGGGAGTTCGCAGGAATAAACTAAACAAGATACTATCACAGTCATTGAGGTTAGGGAAGAGTAAAAAGAGAGAGATGAAAAAGAAACAGTTGTAAACCCCCCTATGGAAGCGAGGATTAATCATTTAACAGAGGTCGGGAGTTTTACCCTCAAAAGATGAGCGGGGCAGGTAAAGAGTAACACCAGTTTGCAAATTTTTGAGAATTCAATCTAGCTTCATAATCTAAAACAGTGTACCTTAGTGATGGAAAATTGCGCATAGAGTGGAAAATTTTTCGAAGAAACCTCCCATTACAAGCCAGCATTCACAAAAATCTTTGATTCTCCTCCGATTATCCCCTTAAATTTTGATAAATATTTACAAAACTGTTGGCGACAAGGATCTCGACTTTAGTGGGAAGTAGTCGGCCGCTTTATTGTGTTGTTGACTAACCGTTTTTTAGGAAACAAGTCTGAGTTCGCTTTCTATTTCTTTCCAAATCGTGCTTCTAGTTCTTTTCCATAAAAATCTGATGTATTGTCTCAGCTTTTCTCCATTTATTCCTGTGTGAATTATGGTTTCCAGAATTTTTGTGGTTCCCTCCTTTTTCTGGTGTGCTGTCCAGAGAAGGTGTGCCGCGTCGATGTAGGTCAGGGGAAGACTATTCCTAATTTTCTGCTCCACAAATTCCATTCTCAATATGGGCGGTAAAATGGCCATCCTGCCAGTATTTTTGATTCTTTTAACCAATTTTTCTTTTTCAAAAATTTTTTCGGGGTTAGAAATTTTGCTTACGATGTCTCTGCCAATCTTATCCTTCTTTGCCAGAATAGCGGCGTAAATCTTTGATACATGGTCTACTTCGGGAGCCCTCTCAACCACACTTGAGAGAAAGGATTCAAAAACAATATCCTCAACCGCCTCTAGGGGAACTTCGGAAGTATCTACTACTTTTCCCTCCCAAATTATACCTCCACTAGTCTGGGTGTAAACTTCCAATGCCTTGCCCATCCCAATTATGAATGCGTCCTCCAAGCTTAGGTCTGGATGCTTACTAAGAGCCTTCCTCATCCCAGAGTCAATTCTATTGGCTAACTCCCTCCAAAAAACTGTCCAATCCATCTGGAGTTTCTCATCCTCAGTAAACTTCTTGCACACCAGAATTGCGTCATAATTTATGCGGTTTATTCTAACCCCGCTGGGTGTTTCACCATAGGTGGGATAAACTGCTACCACGCGGAAACCCGATTTAGTTAAGGCTTGGAGGAGGACCTTCCAGGCACTTGTCCTGCGGTACTGAAAAACGAAAACTAATAATCCCTCGTTCCTTAGAACCCTAAAAACTTCTCTGAAAACTTGGGTTAAGCCCCACGCGTAGAAAGCTTCGCCTTTACTCTGAGCTTCATTCACAACAATTTCTTCCTCCCTGCGTGTAAGGGGAGAGCTGAAAACTTCAGGGTACTTGTCCTTTAAGCCAAGCCTCAGCCAAACGTAGAAGAAATCCGACAACTCGCTGTACATAATATTATCATAGTAGGGGGGATCAGTAACAACTGCATCCACGGCTCCATCAGAAATGAAGCTCAGATCCACTGCGGAATCACATCTGAGGAGAACATTCTTTTCCCCAAGTAGCTCTTCAAAGTGGGATGCAAAAAGGCCACTAATTTTATCCTTTTTCACGAAAAACTTTTTCCATCCCATTTTTGCCCCGTTTCTAACATTGTGGGACTGGAATTTCAATTCGTAGGGTTTCTGCTGGTACTCTAGAGCTTTTAGCCCCTTCCTATAATAGCTGGTGAAGGTTCCCCTACCGTACCTTGTGCCCCAAACGTTTCCCTCTACGGGAGCCATACGTGGCCAGAAGTAGCCACCCCCAAAAAGTGGTTCCAGCTTTAAACAAGTCGCATTGTAAACTGTGAACATATTATTTGAGTTCAAACAATCGGAAAATGTTGCCAAGAAAAACTCCCTCACCCCATCGTCCTTAATCTTTAGGATTTCACGTAGGATGAGGCTGAGACAATAAAGCTGTCTCTCATTAAACATTTGATACCAGTACTTGTAGTTGAATTTCTTCATCTGACTAGTACTAAAACCATCTGGAATCTCCTGTTCTGGAATCAAAAACCCCAAAAGTTTATTCCTAATCCTTTCAAACTCGCTCCTTGCCCTGTAGTAGAGTTTGAAGTCCTCAGCACAAGGCTTCTTATAGTCTCTACCGCAGCGGGTACAGTAGTACTCTATGGCAAACATTTCGTGCTCAGGAGGCTCACCTCCTCCTCTTCTCCGCACTGCATCCAATATTTCCCCTTTAAAATTGCAGTTTGGACACAGGTACCTTCTACCTTCAGAGAAGCCTAAGCGGGGATTAAACAATAAAGAACATGTTGGACACCTAGTGGATTCCAAATCCGGCGTGTCCCGAAAAATTTCGCCACATCTAGGACACAAATAAACCCATTTTTCCTTCGGCTTGGCTAAGACGAAATTTTTGTACATTAGAATCTCCCCATCACAGTTCTCACACCTCAACTTCTTAACCCAGAAAACATACATAGTGTCGGCTTCGTGTCCCTTGTTGCACCGTGTTTTATAGAGTGAGAGAATTCTTCTTTTCACTGCGCCCTCTATTCTTCTGAACTCCTCTTCCACCCCTTGCTTATCTACTGGTTCAAGCTCCATCTTTGTTATAAACCATGAGAGGGGATTAATGTCAACACCAATCATGCGGCAGCCTAGCCTATGTCCCTCCAGTATGGTGGTGCCTCCACCCATAAATGGATCCAAAACTATGGGCGGCCGGCCGCACCCATTTTTAAGTTCAACCCTCTCATAATAGTGCTTCATAGGATTATCTTCAAGAAACGTTCCAAGAATAAGTGCCCTGAAGGTGCTGCCCACCCTCCGCGCAAACCATCTGTGAATATGATAAATTGGTTTCCGAACATTACTCTCTCTCCAGGCAAGCTCATCGATTTCTTCGATGGGGAAACCTTTCAAAATATAAGGCATACCAATCCACTCAAAAATTAACTAGTAAGGGGTGCTAATAGTTCTTGCGGTCACAAGTCAATCTAAATTACTTAAATCGCATCCGACAAAATAGATTTTATTAGTAAAAACAATAATTTAGTAATAAATTATATGAATCTGAAATTAACTGGTTGGGTGAAGATCCTAGAGGAATTATTCCGAAGGGATAAGGTGAAGGTGTGTAAAGATGATTTGACTGGTCATTAACCGCTCAGCGCAACTAAAGTTCTAGTACAATCTTTTAAGGCCGAGTGTCCAATTAGCCATATACTTGTCTTGGTGGAGTTTTGTATGGGAAGGTTCTAGATTGGAAAGGGGTGATGAGTGATTCTTATGATGGCTGAGGTGTTTAGGACTGGGGAAAAATTTGAGGATATAGTACAATTTTTTGAGGCGAAGGGATTTATTAGAAAATTCTTTTGTGGGTCTCAGCCTTATTTAAAGGATAAGAAACATGTTTACTTTAAAATTTCTGAGGAGGACCTTCTCCTAGTAGTTGAGCACTCGCCCGATGAGGATGCAAAAAACTATGAAAGGGAGCTTGAAAACTTATCTTCAAAATACATTTTACTCGTTTACCAGGGTGCCAGGGAATACCGCCTTTTCAGGTACGATGCTGGGACTGGCAAAATTCTAAAGTTGAGGAAACGGAAATCGGACTTGGAATTAATATTTCTCAGAAAGCTGGAGGCACTTGAGTACAACAATGTGGATTCCTTTGAAGAATTGTTTGATAGAAGCGAGTTCATAAAGGAATTCTACCAGCTTTACTGTTACGCTGAAAACTTTTTCCTCGGGAAAATTGGTGGAGTATTGAATGAGCGTGATAAAGAATTTTTAACTAAAATTATTTTCCAGAGATTGATTTTTTTGTGGTTTATTCAGAAAAAGGGACTTTTGGATAACAATGAAAACTATTTTTTGGATAAATTTAGGGAGATAAGTGGTAGAAACGGAAATTTCTACCGAGAGTTTCTTAAGAAATTGTTCTTTCAGGGATTATGCATTAAGCCGGATCAGAGGGATGAAGAGGTTGCTCGGCTAATAGGGGACATCCCCTATTTAAATTGTGGACTATTTATCGAAACTGATGTGGAGTTAAAGTACAGCAATATAAGTATTCCTAACGAAGCCTTCTACAGAGAGATGCGATACCCCATTCCTAGAGGGGAACAAAGTATACCTGCACTAAACCTTTTGGAATGTAGGGAGTGGACAGTTGATGAGAGGAGCGGGGAGGTTGACAAAATTAACCCTGAGATCCTGGGATACATATTTGAGAAAAGCGTAAACAAGAAGGATTTAGGGGCTGTTTACACGCCCGAAGAAGTCACCACATTCATGGCGAAAAATACAATTCATCCATACTTGGTGGATCGTGTAAATGAAAAGTTCTCCACCAATTATAGTGATTTAGATGAACTGATTGTAAATGGTTCTCGTGAGCATTTGGAACATTTGTTCCAAGTTTTGAGGAACATAAAGATTGTTGACACCGCTGTTGGCAGTGGACATTTTCTGGTGGACGCCATAGTTGCGCTTAAGAAAATATATCATGCTCTCCGGGAAAAGGGAATTTTGGGTTGGAGCAATTACCAGATAAGGGAATACATTATAGTGAATAGTTTGTTCGGCGTAGACATATTGGAGGAAGCCGTGGAAATATGTAAACTGAGATTATTTTTGGCACTTGCAGAAACCTTTATGACGAGAGAGGATGTGCAGCCCCTACCAAACATTGACTTCAACATTCGGTGTGGTAATTCTCTCGTTGGTTTTGCTTCTACTTCTGAACTGGTTCAAAACTTCTTTCCCAAGGATGACTCAGTAAAAACTATTTTGGACAACATGGATTTTTTGGAGAAAAACTTTCCTGAAATCGCTGAAAAGGCAAAAAACATTCTTGGAAGACCGCACATTGCCTCTATGGATCTGTTCAAGTTGAGAAACGAGTTGGTTAAAAGGTACCGGACACTTCATGATAGAGAGTTGCAGCCCAAAACCAGAAAGGTTTTAGTTGAAATCACGGAGGCTTTCAACAGAGAGCTTAACGCCCAGTACTATGGAATCGTAAAGGAATTCTTTCAAAGTGACAACAAACTGAGAAAATTGAGGGAAAATGAGAGATACAAAAAATTCTTGGAACTCAAACCCTTCCACTGGGTGCTGGAATATTCTGAAGTCTTTGAAGAGGGGGGCTTCGACATAGTAATCGGAAACCCCCCATACATTTCGAATAAAAACTTGAAACACAGCGAAAAAGTATTATACAACAATTTAAGCCACTGCACCCATAAGCAGTACGACATATACGTACTCTTCATTGAGAGGGGCATGAAAATCCTCAAAGACGAGGGTGAATTCTCCCACATTGTTTCAAACAAATTCCTCGTGACAGAATATGGGAAGCCCCTCCGAAACCTTTTACTTAAAGAGTGGAACACGAAAATGGTCATAGACGTTTCCAACATTAAAGTTTTCAAGGAAGCGGCAACTTACCCCATAATCATCAACATAAACAGGAAAAGACCGTCAGAAAAAATAACAATAAGCACCGTGGATAAACTAACAAACCTCCACAAACCCCAAGACCTATGCATCTCCAAAAAATTCTTCCAAAGCATACCAGAAAACGTTATACCCCTAAAAATTAACAAAAACAATCTACCCATCCTGGAGGCAGTCACAAGAAAATTTAATAACCGCTACAATTTCAGCTGCGGAATAGCCGCTTCCGGCTTCAGCAAACACATAACAGGCGAACCTCAAAACCTCAAAGAATACCAGCCAATCATCCAAGGAGACAACATTAAACCCTACGCCATCGTGTCCTCAAACAAATACATAAAAAAATCAATCATCCCCCCGGGGAAACGTGAAGACTTCCTCAAAAAGAAAATAGTGATACCCGGAATGGTGAAACAACTCAACGCGGCAATCGACCTCAAAGGACACGCACTCGGACGCATCTACTACCTCACAGAAGACATTGGAATCACAAACCTGAAAGGCACCCTACTGCTTCTCAACTCCAAACTATTCCAATACACCTATCAAGTAATATACGGATCCTCCCACATGGCTGGAGGATACCTAAGAATAAACGCTCCCTACCTAAACATCTTCTCATACCCCCAAAACAATAAGCACCTATCAACCCTCGCAGAATACATACTAACCCTCCAAGAAACAAGCCAAGAAAACCAATACCTCCAATTCCTAAAAGAACTCGCAGACTGCATAATCTACGAACTCTACTTCGAAGAAGGTTTGGGCACAGAACTCAACGACACAATAACACCCCACCTCCCCAACCCAGAAAAAATAACACAAGAGGAAAAGGTAAACACCATAAAAGAAACCATCAACAAAATAAAAAACAACCCCCAAACAAAACAAAAAATTGAAAAAATCAAAAACCACCCCTGGATAAAAATAATCGAATCCCAAACCCAAACACCATAGCTCAAATAAACCTCACCCAAAACACCAAAAAAACACCCTCCCCATCAGAAATAAATGTATGCTTAAAATTTGGTGGTATTACCCCACATGGAACTAACCCTTTTCATCGGCTTATTTTTTTATATCAAACCCCTTCAGACTTGTCATTAACAAGATCCAGTCCTTAAAAATAAGATATATTGGATTAGTAGAAATTTATGTGGTATCAAGTTTTTAAAAACGTGTGAGTGCGAAGTAAAATCTCTAGCTTGGCGATGTGGCCTTTAGTATTCCCTTTACCTTTTCAGCTACTTCTCTGAGGTCGTTTTCGTTGGGTCTTCCACGAATATCTCCCAACCTTCCAAGGATATTATTTTCCCTAAAGCTCTCTGTGACGTACTCACCGACTATATACCATTCTGCAATTATGTTGTATCCCAGATGGTCAAATAGTTGCCCCATGTACTTGACTGCAGGGATGGCTTCGTTTACTCCAGTATGGCCTCCGCCGTAAGTGCAATAGACCACAACGTTTAAGTGTGGCCTTTTTGGTGAACCAGGTTTTATATCTTTGGTGCCATGGTACTTTGCGAGGAGCCTTGCGTAGAGTTCTTGTAGGGGCTTACCCGGTAGCCACGTGTACACTCCTGAACCCACGAATACGAGTTCGTATTGAAGGATGTCCAGTTCCACATTCTTCTCGGTCACCTTTATAGTGTCAACCTTATGCCCTAACTTCTTGAGGGTTTCCTGTATTTTCTTGGCTACCTTCTCAGTGTTACCAGTCATTGAGTAATAAAGGTTGAGGGCTTTCATTTTATTCCTCCTTTTCCACTTCTGGCTTTCACCATTTAAAATTTTAGTTTTCCTTCTTTTCACCAGATTTGCTCCATTGCAGAGCTTATTAATCATTATAACTTGTTTCTCTCTGCAATTGTTAAGTGATTATTTCTGGCGATATGGTTACTGGGACTTTTACGGAGTTTGTTATGAGGCAATAGTCTTTTGCTATTTCGGTGGCTTTAACAGCCTTTTCTCTGTTCTCTTTTGAGACTTTCAATTTGGGAATTATTTTGATTCTTTCAAAAGATTTTCCTGGAACCATTTCTCCCTCAGCAATTTCTCCCACGGCCTTGACTTCCATCATGGATGCTTCTATTCGCATTCTTTTGAGTACGGCTACCATAAACATTTCGTAACACATGGCAATAGACGCCAAGAAACAATGCTCTGGAGTTACCACATTAACTCTTTTTCCCCAAGGGGGCATAGCGCAGAACTCCATGCTGATTCCATTAGGATACTCCACTCTGCCTTCGTAGCCTTCACCACTCCATTTAGCAGTAGCCTCAAACAACATAACATATTCACCCTTCCAAAAATTATCCATAATAAACTCATCGGAAACTATTCTATCTACAACCACAATTAATAGTTTATTCTGACCCACAATTATTACTTCGCATATATTAATATTAGGACCAAAAAAAGGGAATCACAACAAGCTTGGCTCATCAAGAACAAAAAATAAATTATTTTCAATCTGGCCACTGTCACAAAAAAGGGAGTTATTCACAGGTTAATAGAGAACACCAAAAACCCAATCACAGGAACCCTTAGATATTAGTGGAAAACGTTTTTCCAAACGAGAAAACCAAAACCAGTACATATTCACCCATCACACTCGAAAACTACAAAATACTCAAAAAACCTTGAAAAAGACGGGAAAAGAACAGAACACTAAAAGGAACATACAGAAAAGTTACTCAACACTAATTTTAATATTAGGTTTTTTAGCTTTTGGGGATTATTATTTATATGGCAGTTGTTTCTACCTTACATTTAATTCCATGCCAAAATGAAAAGAAGAGTCATGTTTTCCCCTCCATAAAAAGCCTCCAAAGAGAGGGCACTCATTGAAATCCTGTAACAGGTGTGAAAACCTTGAAGCTTTTTAGTAGGAGAGGTGGGTTCCTAGGAGGCGGAAAGGAAAAAAATCGGCGAAAGTCTGTACCATATCATTCCTTGTCAGTGATTTCCTCCCATTTGTATAAGGTGTAGTGGTAACCGATTTCGTCGGTCACCTTCCATCTTCTTCCACAAAAATTGCACCTGCAATAGTAATCAGTATAGTACTCCTTTTCGTGAACATCCTCTTTAACAATTGAGATGAATCCCTCTTTCTGCTCTTCGTAAGGGTTGTATCTGTTACTGTATCCGTTCTGTAGTGCGTACAAGTTGCATCTGCACTTTGATCTATTTCTGATGTTTTCAAGGATTTCGATGGCTCTGTCTACAGTCTGGCGATAGTCCCTCAAACCGGGGCGGGCAGGCAGCTTCTCCCTTATCTCCTTTATTTCAGGCAAATATTTGGGGTCCCCCTTTAACGCGAGGGTGTCCGCAGCCTTCTGCGTATGAATAACGTCGCCGCTGGACAACAATTCTAAGAGTATTCTGAAGGATTCCGAGTCGCTGGATTTAAGAAGCGCATCATATACTCTATCAATTTTTTCTTGATCCTCTATATCAATACTGAGAATCCTTTCTGCCATTTTCGAAAACTTATTTGTCATTCCGCTTTCCCCAACGAAACTTTTCCTTTATACACTCCAAAATTTGGGGCATCACTAATCTTTTTCTAAATAGTTTTTGTATTTAACTTTTTGGTTTTCCTTGCCTTGAGCGATGTAGTTTAGTTCGATTTCTCCCCAAAAAAAAGTTTATAGGGCTCCTTTTCCAGTTTGGAACATTAAAATCAATATGTTCAATGATGGCTTCTCGGTGTATGGTGTAGTGATGGCCTGGAAAGATTTTGATTTTCCTTTTTGTTCTTCCCCCTTTCTGGGTTGGGGGTCGGCCTCTTCTATCTTCAAGTGCTGGGGATCATTCTTGGATGAATTTCTGGACTAGTCGGAAGAACCAGCTCTTTGAAATCTGGCACATTCTGAGGATGTCCTTTAGGGGGTTGAGGTGCCAGCAGCGTATGATCTCTAGGTTTCTTTGGGCGTACTCCGACAGCCCTTCAAGGTCTGTGGGGGTGAGTTCCTCAAAGGCGCTTCCGAAAAATCAAAAGGGACTCGCTGCTGTTATTATTACTGGTAGACTTGGATTGTTTCATTTTAGTCACCTTTTATTCAATTAAGAAACATCCGAGTCTACTTAATTTTGCTACTACACATGGTTTGTTGTGATTCTTTGGAGCGTGCTTGGTTTTGACCGTTTTGGGCAGTGTTAAGGAATGGGATAAAGCAGCTGATACATACGACCAATGGTTTAGAACCGAGTTTGGAAGTTTTATTTTTCAAATCGAGTTAATAATGCTTAGAAGGGCTTTAATGCATAATGGTGTGAGAGGAAGGCTTCTTGATGTGGGTTGTGGGACTGGGCTATTTACAGTTTCTGTAGCTGGAAGCAACTATGAGAAGATAGGTATTGACACATCGGTGCGTATGGCTACTCGGGCTAAGGGTTGTGGAGTTGAGGTAATAGTGGGGGACGCGCATCATCTGCCATTTAAGAACAAGGTATTTGATGCTGTAATGCTTTTTACCACCCTAGAATTTCTTAACGAGGAATATGCTTTAAGAGAGGTTCACAGGATTTTAACAGTAGGAGGAGATGCGGTTGTGGGAGTCCACAACCTATTAAACTCTTGGAATTGGTACAGGAAGATTAGAGCCTTGTTTAAGAAAAAATCATTTTACAAGTCGATTAGGTATTATTCGCCCAGTAGATTAACTGATATTCTGGGTAGTAAAGGATTTTATGTAAAGTCAATTTCTTCATCTTTCTTTTTGCCTTGTCTAATTAAACTGCCGTTTATTGGTAAGATATTTAAAATTTTTGAGGAGAGGGCTAACTTTAAACAATTAGGAGCCATTTTAATAGCTGAGGCGATAAGAATTTCATAGAAACTCAATCGGATACCCATTTTAATCGACTGTCTTGTTATTTAAAAATTTTAAAAATTTTGGTTAGCTAATGGAAACCAAATAACAAGTTATGCACGTCAAATTATAAAAATTGCAAGATTCACTCGGATCTAAATTTTTAGTTACAGAACACCCAATCACACAACAGGACTTATGGATAGTTTACAAAACCTTGGCGAGAAAGCCCCCGACTTTAGTCGTGGGGATGAATCGCCAGAAAGTTTATTTGAAAGTATGGTATATAAATAGTTGTTGGTAGCTGAAGGGTTTGGCTTGGGCTTAAG
>Ga0136652_1001066_pt1 | contig 12173 bp, 14 predicted proteins | sample ConPoolayeEmetaG_FD_94864 | JGI IMG/M metagenome (GOLD analysis project Ga0136652, IMG submission 94864) | Hot spring microbial mat communities from California, USA to study Microbial Dark Matter (Phase II) - Cone Pool mat layer E metaG... ...
GATCATGGCCGGGTTGGTTCAATCAGCCGGGAAAAAAGTCGAAAAGCCGGGAGAGATGCTCGATGCCCGGGCGCAACTTGAAGTCCTCAAGCCGTTCCCGTATGTCAGCCGCGGCGGGCTGAAGCTCGAGGAGGCGCTGGCCGCTTTTGCCGTCGATTGCCGGGGAGCGATTGCCGCCGATCTGGGTTCATCCACCGGCGGCTTTACCGACTGCCTGCTTCAGCGGGGAGCGCGACTGGTTTATGCCGTCGATGTCTCGATCAGCCAACTGGACTGGCGCTTACGGAAGGATGGGCGAGTTTTCCCCATCGAGAAGAACGCCCGCTTTCTGCGGCCGGAAGACTTTCGGGAGCCGCCTGAGATCGTGACCCTGGACGTGTCGTTCATCTCCGTGCTCAAAATCCTTCCGGCCGTGCGGGAATTTCTCGGCAAAGGGGTCCTTATCGCGCTGCTCAAGCCCCAGTTTGAAGCCGAAAGACACAAAGTCGGGAAAAAAGGTGTTGTCCGCGACGCCGCCCGGCACGAGGCGATTTTGCGCCGGGTTCTCGTCGAGGCCGGGGCCCTGGGCTTTGGGGTGAGAGGTCTGATGAAGAGTTCGGTGCCGGGACAGAGGGGGAACCGCGAATTTTTTGTCTGTTGGACTCTTGGAGGCGGTCAGGTCGAGGAAGACGTGGAACGCTTGATTAAGGAGGTGGTCTATGGCGAGGAGAATTGAACGGGTCGGCGTCGTCGTCAAACCCCATGCCCCACACATTGAGGATGTCCTCCAGGGCGTGATCCGGCACCTTGAGGAAAAGGGGATCACCTGGCTGCTCGAGGATGTCGCCGCCAGGAAGCTGCTGCTGAAAGAGGGGGTGCCGAGAGAAGAGATCCCGAATCTGGTCGATCTCATTGTCGTCCTGGGAGGAGACGGAACCCTTCTCAGTATCGCCCATCTCGCAGCGCAAAAAAGCGTTCCCGTCCTCGGAGTGAACATGGGAAGATTGGGTTTTCTGACCGAAGTCCCGATCGATGAGGTTTTTCTGACGCTCGACTCCTATCTCCAGGGAAATGAACAGATCGTCAGCCCCCGGCAGATTCTCAGAGCTCGTTGCCGGGAGAGGGAATATTTTTGCCTGAATGATGTCATCGTCAATAAAGGCGCTCTGGCCCGGATGATTCATCTCTCTCTCTGGATCGATGACAAAGAGATCGCCGATCTTAAAGCGGACGGCGTTATCGTTGCCACGCCGACCGGCTCTACGGCCTATTCTCTCTCCGCCGGCGGTCCGATTGTCCAGCCCTATATCCCGGCCATCGTCCTGGCGCCCATCTGTCCTCACACCCTGTCTTTTCGACCAATGGTCGTCTCTTCGAATTCGAGGATCATTCTTCAACTGCTGACGGCGGGGGAAGAAGTCTACCTCACTCTGGACGGGCAGAGAGGAGTTCTTCTCGGGAAAAACGACGTCATCGAAGTCGAGAAGGCCGACTTCAAGCTCGAGCTGATTTCCTCGCCGAAAAGAAATTTTTTTGACCTGCTCAAGGAAAAATTGGGCTGGGGAGCGTCTCCCTGAGCCGCTCGTTCCGCATGGAATCTTTGGCCGCTCTTCCGTCCATTTCCCCAGTTTCCCGATTCAATATATCGGAATACTAAAAAATAGACGGTGCCTCTGTTCGCCGGGAGGCGAGAGTTGATTTCAATTCCATGCTTATCCGGCCGTCGTCCAAATCCTATCCCAGGGACCGCGCGGCGCTGGCAGGAGCTCCGACATTCCCGCGTTGCTTGAGCGAGTCATCAAACGTTTAGAGATGCACAGGCGGGCGAGCGGGGAAGTTTGACATTTTCCGGCCCGGTCGATAATATGGGCTCTCATGGCCGAGAAAATTCGGGTTGCCTTTGTCACGTCGGAAATCTCGCCTTATGCCCGGTCGACCGATCTCGGCGACTTCTGTTCGATCTTGCCGGCGCAGCTCTCCGCCCTCGGCGTAGAACCCCTTCTTTTCCTCCCCCGGTACCGCCTGCCCGGGGTCGATCTCCTCGATTCCAGGCCCATCCTGACCGATCTCCAGGTTCCGCTCGGCACGGAGAAGGCCAGGGCCGTGATTCATAAAGCCGAGAGCGGCGAGTCGACGATCTATCTCGTCGAGAACCCGAAGTACTTCCTCCGTGAATCGGTCTACGGCGCGGAGGGCGGGAGCTATCTCGATAACGATGAGCGGTTCATCTTCTTCTGCCGGGCGGTCGTGGAATTTCTTCGAGGGACCGAAAAGCCGCCCGATATCATCCATTGCCATGACTGGCCGACCGCCCTCGTCCCGGTGTTGGTGAAGGCTCATTATGGGGGGGACCCCCGGCTCCGGAGAGCGGCGACGATTTTGACCCTTCACCATCCCTCCGTCCAGGGAGAATTCCCGGCGGAGAGCCTGGCCCTGACGGGCCTGGACTGGAATTCTCTCGCACCCGGCCCGCTGTTCGGGAACGGAAAGTTCAACTTCCTCAGGGCAGGAATCCTGTTCGCCGACCTGATCGCGGTTTCTGCCGGGGAAGATGCCCGGTCCGGGGTCTTCCCGTCGGCGGTCAAAGACGCCCTAAGCCTGGCAGGTTCGAGGGTGACCTCAATCCCCGGGGGAGCGGACGGCCCTTCCTGGGAAAGGGCCGGCCGTGAGTACCAGAAGCTTTATCGACGGGCGATTCATTTCAAATTCAAAAAAGGAGACTCGAGTGTCAGCTGAAGTCCTCAATGTCACCGATGCGAATTTTGAAGAAGAAGTCTTGAAATCGGCGCTTCCCGTGTTGATCGATTTCTGGGCCGAATGGTGCGCGCCCTGCCGGATGATCGCTCCGACGGTCGAAAACATCGCCCAGAGCCATAAGGACAAGCTCAAAGTGGCGAAGATGAACGTCGACGAGAACATCAAGATTCCTTCCAAATACGGAATCAGGGGGATTCCGACCCTCCTCCTATTCAAAGGGGGAGAGCTCAAAGAAACGATCGTCGGCATTCAGCCGCGCGACCGGATCATCGAGACGATCGCCAAGCATTTATGAGCCTTCCGGATTCTTACGATGTGGTCATCATCGGCGCCGGTCCGGCGGGTCTGGCGGCCGCGCTGTATACGGGCCGCGCCCGGCTGCAGACGATGGTCCTGGAAAAAGGCCTGCCGGGCGGGCAGATCCTGCTGACCCATTGGGTCGAGAACTACCCCGGCTTCTCCGACGGTATCTCGCCGTTTGATCTCATGGAGAGATTCAGGAAACAGGCGGAAAAATTCGGCGCCGCGATCGAGACGGACGAGGCGCGTGAAATCCGCCGAGAGGGCAGGGAATGGCGGGTCAAGGGTCGGGAAAAGGAATACCGGACTCGGGCGGTCATCATCGCCTCGGGCGCCGATTACCGCAAGCTGGGAATTCCGGGAGAGGCTCGGTTGACCGGAAGAGGTGTTTCCTACTGCGCAACCTGCGACGGCGCCTTTTTCAAGGATGCCCAGGTCGCGGTCGTCGGCGGCGGGAACAACGCGCTGACCGAGGCCGATTTCCTGACGAGATTCGTCCGCCGATTGTATCTGATCCACAGAAGAGAAAAATTCCGGGCGATCAGGATCCTGCAGGAGCGGGTCCTGGCGAACCCGAAAATCGAGATCGTCTGGAACAGCCGGGTAGAGGCGGCCGAGGGAACAGACCGCCTCGAGCGCATTGTCGTCGCCAACGTCCTGGACGGCCAAAAGCGTCTGCTCCCCGTTGACGGCCTCTTCGTGTCCATCGGGATGGATCCCCACACCGGGTTTGTCGAGGGGCTCGTCGAGCTCAATGAATGGCGGGAGATCAAAGTTCAACCCAATATGGCGACTTCTCAAAGCGGGATTTTCGCCGCCGGAGATGTCGTCGAGGCCTGCCCCAAGCAGGTGATCACGGCGGCGGGATCGGGGGTTACGGCCGCCCTGTCGGCCATTGAGTATCTTGAATCATTCGCCGGCTAGCCGGAGCCGGACCGGCTCACTTTTTTTCCCCCGCCTTTTCCAGTTCCTCGACCCGCGCCCTCAGCTTCTTCATCTCTTTCATAAAATCATAGAGCTGAGGGAGAAGGGCCCAAATTTTTCTCCAGTCTCGGACATCGAGGTGAGGAATTCCGGCGATGAACGCTCCGGACCGGACATCCTTGGTTATCCCCGATTTGGCGGCCACTATCACTTGATCGCCGAGGCGAACATGATCGGCGACGCCGACCTGTCCGCCCATAATGACTCCCTTGCCAATTTTTGCGCTCCCCGCAATCCCGGTCTGAGCCGCCAGGACGGAATTTTCTCCAACTTCCACGTTATGGGCGACCTGGACGAGGTTGTCGATCTTGGCCCCGCGGCGGATGACGGTTTCTCCCAGGGCGGCGCGGTCCACCGTCGCGTTGGCCCCGATTTCGACATCGTCTTCGATGACCACGGTTCCCTTCTGGGGGATCTTGCGGCGTCTGCCGCCGGGCTCTTCGACGAAGCCGAATCCGTCCGAGCCGATGACAGCGCCGTTGTGAATGATGACCCGGTCGCCGACGCGGACGTCCTCCCTGATTGAGACGTGGGAGTGAATGACGACTTCCCGGCCGATTTTGACGCGGGGATAGATCGAGACCAGGGGAAAGATTATCGTTCTCGGGCCGATCTCGACGTCCTCGCCGATGAAAGAAAATGCCCCGATCGCCGCGTCGGCACCGATGCGGGCCGATGAAGAAACAAACGCGGCCGGGTGGATTCCCGGCGCAGGCCGGTAGGGTTCGAAGAAAAGTTCGACCGCTTGGATGAAGGCGAGATGGGGATTCGCGGAAAGGATGACGGGGATTCCTCGGAAAGTCTCTCCCTCGGGGATGATCGCCGCCGACGCCCGAGTCTGTTCAAGCAGTTTCCTATACCTGGAGTGAGCCAGGAAGACAAGATCGCCCTTGCGGGCCTGTTCCAATCCGGCGACGCCGTAGATCCTGGTCTCCGGATCCCCCTCGAAGGGACATCCGAGCCGCTCGGCCAGCTCCTTGACGGTCAGGAAGGAAGCTACGGAGGAGGCCGATTCAGGCGGCTTGGGCATGCTTCCTCTCGTTCAGTACGGCGGCGAGCTCTGCGCCCCAGAGCAGGATGACGAGCGAAAAGGAGATCCAGAGCAAGAAAAAGATGATCGAGGTCAGCGTGCCTTGAAGGAGCTTGGAAAGAACGATACCGATGGCGGAGAGATTGGCGACATAATAGGCAAAGACGCGCTTGAACGCTTCCCAGAGGACGGCGGCGATGACCGCCGCCAGAGCGGCGATCGAGGTATAGACCTTGGTTTCCGGGATGAATTTGTAGAGGGTGAAAAAGACGAGAAAGGTCAGAGCCAAAGGGATGATGTATTGGATGAGGAAGTTGTCGAAGAGGAGGATGAAGCGGGGGTTGATATGATCGGCGATAAAGGCGCTCTGTTGAAGCGTTCGGTGCATGGCCGTCCAGATGGCCGTAATGGACAGCGAAATCAGCATGATGATCCCCATGGCGAACATAATGCTGTACTCGATGAGCCGGTTGTAAATAAACGACTTCTGATATTTCGTCCGGAAAATTACGTTGATCGAGTAAATCAGGTTGGAAAACAGGAAACTGGCTGAGACAAGCGAGCCGACGAGGCCGAACCAGCCGAGATTGGTGATATTGTTGGAAACCTGCTGCAGCTTATCGAAGAACGACGGGTCGAGCTTGGCAAAAAATTCATCGGAAAAAAGATTCAGGCTGCGGAGAGCGAGCTCCGAAGTACCGACGATCCGGCTGGTGATGAATATAAACAGAGCGACGATCGGCACGGCGCAGAGAAAGGCAAAATAGGAAATGACGATGGCCGAATTCCAGCACTTATCTTCATTGAACCGCTTGAACGTGCTTTCCAGGATAACGAAGACAGCCGGCATCAGCGGACCTGGGATGAAGTCGTCTGAATTTTAGACAGCGTAATTCCCCCATTGAATCAGGACGATGATGATCGTAATCAGGAGCGCGTAGATGACCAGCGTTTCGATCAAGACGAGGCCGAAGATCAGAAGGAAGCGGATGTGGGGGGCGGCGCCGGGGTTCCGGGAGATGCCCTCGCAGGCGCTCGAGATGGCCTTGGCCTGGCAGAATGCCCCGGCCGCAGCAGCCAGCGTAATAATGGCTCCGCCGACGATGATCGAAAGCTTGTAGAGAGGAATTTTCGCCGGGTTGGCGGCTCCTTCCTGAGCCAGAAGCGGGCTGCTGGCGAGCAGGAGAAAAAAGAAAAGCAGGCTGAGCAACTTCCCGATTTTCATGGTCGAATCTCCTTTCGTGGTCTAATGTTCCTCTTCATGGGCGACAGCCCCTGAAATATAGATGCAGGCGAGAAGCACGAAGACAAAGGCTTGAATGACGGCCGTGAAGATGGCGATCGCCATAAAGGGAAGAGGAAGAACAAACGGGACGATCGAGGCGATAATGACGATCAGAAGTTCCTCGGCGAAGATGTTGCCGAAGAGTCGGAGCGACAGGGAAACGGGACGAGAAAAATGGCTGATGATCTCGATGGGGATGAGGAGCGGCGCCAAGGCGGGAATGGGCCCGGCGAAATGCTTGAGATACTTGAGAACGCCTTGGGACTTCATCCCCTGCCAGTGGTAATAGACAAAGACGGTCAGGGCGCAGCCTGCGGTGACATTGAGCTTGCTCGTCGGAGACATGAAACCGGGAGCAAGGCCGATCAAATTTGCGGTGAAGATGAACAGCCCTACCGTCCCGATGACGGGGAGATATTTTTTCCCCTCCGGGCCGATGATGTCGACGAGAAGGCCTTCAAACTGCTCGAGGATGAGTTCAAGGAAACTCTGCTTGCTGGCTGGAACGGGGGAAAGACGACGGGAGGCGAGGCCGAGGAGAATCATGAGAAGAGCGGCGACAAAAAAGCACATCGCGAGATAATCGGGAACGGGAGCTTCGGGGTTCCGGGGCTCGATGCCAAAAAGGCCGAGCAGGGCGAGGATCGGCTTGCCGAAGACTTTGTTGAAGAGTTCGACGGTGAAGAGGCTATGTTCTAACTCTTCCATTGCCTTGACTGTGAGATGGCCCTGAGGGCCTCAATCAAGAACGCCGGGATTACGCCTGAAAAACCGGCGACAAAGGCCAAGATCATCCTCGGGAGGACAATGATTATAGCCGAAAAAACGGCCAGAAGCAACACCAGGCGGATGAGGTAAAAAATGAGGCCGGAACGCACAGCCCGGCGTCGACCTGGAGCGAGGAAGCGGCCGATGGCCTGCTTGAGCCAGAGAAAGGAGAAGGCGGAAAAAGCGCCTCCGGCAAGCACGAATAAGGCGACCTGAAGGGAAAAAAGAAGGCTGGCGCCGAAGGCAAGGATAAGGGAGATGACGAAAATTTCGATCGGGACGCGCCGGAGGATGCGCTCTTCGATTTCGACCTGAATCTCGCGGCCGCGGGGATTTTGATTCCGGCGTTCTTCTCCGGGTGTCCCGGTGAGCGGGGCGTCCGCGTTGTCCCGGGCCCCGATCCTCGGGGTGGGGTTCCGAGGATCGGGATGATCAGCCTTGTGACGCGTCATCATTTTCTCTGTCCCTTTCGACGCCGAGTCTGTTGAGCCCGCGGATGAGGCTGAGGAGGCCGGAGGCGACGCCGAGCAGGGTAAAAACAGCGAGCAGCCAGGGATGCGTGTTAAAGACTCGATCGAGCAGATAGCCGATCGCGAGTCCCACGGCGATAGAAGAAGGCAGCATCAAGCCGAGGGAGGAGAGAGCGGCGAGACGGCGGTAGTTCATTTGACTTCGTCCGTGAATTCGATCGGACCGACCGCAATGCCGAGATTTCTCGGGTCTGGAACGCCCGTTGTCTTCCTCGGATTCCAAGTGCGACTGACTTTAAAAAGAAGCATGGCTTCTTGGCCGGCCTCGGGTCCGGCTAAAAATTCACAGTCGATCCACCGGCTTCGGTTAAAGTCGATTTCGGCGAGAAGACGTTTGCGGCGAAAGAGCGATTGGACCAGAAAGACCCGGACTTTAACCGGAGAGCGCACCATGTCGGGATGAGAAGCCATCAAGGGGACCTTGATTACGGGCTTTTCGATGATCAGCGTCAAGCCGGCCGATCTTCCGGTCCAGCGGAATGGACGCCCCTCGGCGGTCATTTCCTGTTGATAGAAACCGAAATTTTGTTGGAGGGCGAATTTTCGCGTCCGCTGTTCAAGGGAAAGAGAGCGAAGGGAGCTCAGCAGCAACGAGATGGCGAAGAGGACAAAGCTTGCGGCCGCGACGATCTTCAGGTTACGGTCGAAACGACGGGGCTCGGCATCTTCTTCGCCGGACGGTCGCATCAGGAAGACCATGCCGACCATCAGCCAGAAAGTGTAGATGACCTCATAACTTCCGATATAGGAGTGGCTTAACGTGTTGAGCCAGAAGGAGATGACGGAGACAGCGGCTCCAACCCAGATAAAGTGTTCTGGCCCGGCTCGAGATCCCGGGCGAACGCCTCTCCGGATCCGAATCAAGATTTTCCAGAAGATCCAGAGAATCGCGGCCAGGCCGATGAGACCGAGCTCTGAGGCGACCTGAAGAAGATAATTTTCCGCCGATTGAGGATCGTAGATCCAGGTGTTTCGTTCCTTGGCGTAATTCGGCAATTCGATGACATAAGCGCCGATCCCGACTCCGGAAAGTGGATAATCCCCGACCATGGCGACTGCCATTCTCCCGAGGGTATTGATTCTGTCCTTGATGTTGGGGACAATTTCCTTGAGCTTCAGAAAAGTCACGGGGGTGGAGATTTTCCGGCCGGGGAAATCGGTGAAAACGGCGATCGCCAAGGAAGCAGCAAGGAGGGGGATAAAAAGGAGGGACAGCCAGCGCTTCTTGTAAGGGGAGAGATGATCTTTTCTCATTCGAGCCGAGAAGATGAAGAAAAGAGGCAAGGTGATGACCAGACTGAGCAGGCCGCTTTTGGAGCCGGTGAACCAGATCAGATAGGCCGATAAAACAAGGCTCAGGACGGCAAGAAGCCGTTTGACACCCCGAAAGGCGAAAAAAAGACCGATCAAAAAAGGCCCGGCCAGTCCCATGTAGGTCCCAAAGGATAAAGCGTCCTTAAACGTCGCGTTGATCAAACCCTGCTGCAGACTGATAGGATGATTTCCCAAGGAAGGATTGAAAATGTGCTGATAAAGGCCGAAAAGCTGAGCCAGCAGAGTCCCGGCAAGGAAGGCCGCCGTGATCTTCTTGATGATGAATTCCTTGTTGCGTCCGGCGTTCCAGAAGAAGAAGAAAAAGACAAACCCGGTGAGATAACTCAAGGCGTTGAAAACCAGGCTCATCACCGCGCCGCCAGCAGTCACTCCAAAAACGTTGGTGACAAGCTCGTAGACGCCATTGCTTCGGAACGGAAAAAAGTTGGCATAGCGCAGAAACGTGATCAAGCCGGAGACGAGGACGAGTCCGGAAAAAAAGGCGATCGGACCGACCAGAGGAGAGGGCGGATGAAGCCGACGCCGGCAAGCAAGCTGGTGAAGAAGAAAGCCAAAGGCGTAAAAAAGACAAAGAATGAGCGCTGCCGGGGCTTGGGGCAGCGGCTCGAAGAGCCCAAAAAAATAGGGCAAATTGTTGATCAGCGGGAGGGCGAAAATCAGGAAAAGAGTCCCCCATTCAGGGCGGGCTGCGGTCAAGGCTGCGACAGTGGCGAGGATGGGGATGAGGCAAGTTTGATAGGGTTTCGTTAAGGGGACATAGCGCTTATAGAAGCTCACCAAGAAGAGAATGGAGAGGACGATCGCTAGAAGAATAAGCAGCCGACGCAAGTTCGTGCCTTCTCCGGGATCGTTGCCTCGTTCCGGCCATGATTCCCGCGGAGACCGAATTTCTTCGAGCGGCACTTTCTCGGCGTAATTTAAATTCGGAATTCTCCCGTGTCGATCCATTCTTTTTTCAAAACCGACCAGAAATCCTCGGCCAAACCGTGCTTCAGGTATTCATACGGCAGCCATCCGTAGCCTGATTCGCCCCATCTCCCGCCCCAGCTGTTGCGGATGAGAAAAGCTCCCGTTGTTTCCGCTCCGTCATATTTGTTCTTGATTTTGAGCTTGTCGTCATAGCCGACAGCGACGACGGCGTGGCCGCCTTCGATTTTGTCCCGGGGCGAGGGAAACGGAATCCGGCCGCTTTCCGACGCCTGTTCGATCGAGCTGTAGACGGTGAATCCGAACATGGCCGGATGGCCGGCGGAAAGATAGGTCCGAACTCGGTTCAAAACTTCTTCCGCCGAGGCGGCCGGCGGATCATGACGGTAGTACTTGAGAGTCTTATAGTTCTGAGCGAAGGAATAGCAGAAGGCCGGGGGTTCGCTGTCGAAGCGGTCGGGCTGGTCGGTGTACGGCCAGTATTCTTCCGGGGGCACGCCGAAGAGGACCATTGCGCCGATGGTCGTCCGAAGGTAGGCTCCCGTGTCCCCCCTCATCTTCATCAAGTTTCGGGTGACCTTGTAGAGAAAAAGCCGTGAAGCGTCGATGTGCCGGCCGAAAGATTTTCGTTCGTAGTATTCGATGATGCCGACCCCGGCATGAGCGGTGCAGGAGCCGAGCGTGCCTTGGTCCTCAGGCGGGGAGCACCATTCCCTCAGGTCGACGCTCGTCGGGAGGGCCGTCTTGGGCGTTCTTTTCCCGGAGAACCGTCGGGGAAGCCCTGTGGGCTCGAGGATGTTTTTGACTTCCTCCGAGTCTTCCGTAAAATCGCGGAAATCGGGGTAGTCCGGGATCCAACCCATTGCATATCTTCTATCCATTTCGACCTCCGGGGAGGCGCTTCACTCCTTGAGGGAAGGACAATTCGGGACGCGCTCGCCGGACCGCAATCCCAAGATCGATTCCAGATTCTATGGAATGCCGTCCGGGGTGTCAAGAGAACCGATGGCTGTTATTTAGAGTTGAAGGCTAGACAGTTTAAAGGAAAAAAGGGGACTGTTTAAAGAGGAAAAGTGGACACCTGGGATACATTTCTCTTGGATATCACCTATGCCCTCTTCCCTCAGGCCAAAGGCAACATCGAGCGCTCCTATCGTTGGCTCCAGGCCCCATCGTCCGGGCATCCCGCCTGGACAAAGAGGTCCGCCAGGTACTCCAGCAAGAGGTTCATCGCTATAACCATCTTCAGGTTCACTCTACCACCGGCGAGATCCAAGATGATCGGTTCGCTAAAACCTGAAAGACAGGCCGGAATCTTTTCCGGCCGTTTGTTGTTCCCAAATTGTATCGCTCAATGAAGGACGTGTTCTGCTTGAAGGAAAAAAAGAGAGGTCAATCCTTATCGTCGGTTGGGTTTTCATCAGCAAGAGATTCCGCTCCGGCATTTGCCTCCGGGCGAGCAAGTCGAACTGTGAGCTGCTCCCTAAAAACTGGACAGAGGGTTAAGGTGATTAAGAAGTTCCTTTTCAGCTTTGCTGGCTGGGTGAGCATCTTTGTCCTCATTTTCCTCTTTAACCATCGTCAGGAAACATAAATCATGACAAAGTAAGATATCCAGGGCCATCGGAAGTCCCTCCTGGTGGGCGATAACGACTCAAAAGCCGCAGAGACGATAAAAAACGCCGGAGCGCAGCCGGACGTCTCCTTCTGGGCAAATGAAAGATCATAAAAAATAATCGGCCGGGGCCTCGGAATCCAAGAAGAATTCTTGCGAGGCGACGTGAGGCGGGGGAGGCTTGTCCGCGACAAATGTTGGTTTTGGCTCTGACCTGGCTGTGGACCGGAAAACCCGAGTGGCGCCGGCCTGCGATCCTCTCCACCAGGGCCTCTGAGATGAGTTCCTCCCTCAGCAGAAGAGAAAAAACCTCGCGGGAAAAGAACTCGGCCAGGAGGCTGTCGTGGAAGGAAGCGACATGATGGAATCGGCCCTCGACATCTTCACCTCCCTCGGTCACCAGGCAGTGGAGGTGGGGATGGGGATTTGTCTTCTGTCCGAATGTCTAAACGACAATACCCGGGTGCAGTTCTGCGCCGGTAGTGGCCTGGAGGTATTTGAGGAAAGCCTGGACAGCTGCCCGGCAAAGGTCCCCCAGGAGCCGGCGCTTGTACCGGAAGAAGATGCGCAGCATCTTGGGGATCGTAAAGACGACCTGTAGAGCACGGTACGTTCCGGATGTCGGGGACGATAGATTCCTGCCACAGCAGGGAAGAATATCCA
>Ga0136652_1001067_pt1 | contig 12170 bp, 12 predicted proteins | sample ConPoolayeEmetaG_FD_94864 | JGI IMG/M metagenome (GOLD analysis project Ga0136652, IMG submission 94864) | Hot spring microbial mat communities from California, USA to study Microbial Dark Matter (Phase II) - Cone Pool mat layer E metaG... ...
CCTGGCCGGGTTTTCTCTCCCGGCATGGCCGGGGCGCAAACTCAGCCTCATTCTTCCCGACCAATCGTTGAAAATTCTTATCACCAAGGACTATGACACGCCGTTCTACGTGAACCATGGCGCGGCCGACCTGGGGATATGCGGCCGGGACATTCTGCTCGAAAGAAAAGACCTCGGTGTCCATGAAATCGCGGACTTAGGGTTTGGCCGATGCCAGGTTGTTGTGGCCGGTCCGAGGCGGTTCGGAAATTTTGATTGGTCCTCCCCGCTGAGAATCGCTACGAAATATCCTTATCTCGCCTCCCGATTTTTCATCTCGAGAAACCGACCATTCGAATTGATCAAAGTTTCAGGGTCCGTGGAGCTCGCCTGCGCTTCCGGTTTGGCCGAACTTGTGGTGGATCTGGTGCAGACAGGCCAGACTCTTAAGGAAAACGGATTGGAAATCCTGGAGGTCATCTGTTCTTCCTCAGCCCGTCTCATCGTCAATCACGCCAGCCAGGCAATGAAATTCCAGCGAATTGAACAAATCACAAGGAAATTGATCGATGCTTCAAATCCAAAGAAAATTTGAACCCTCTCTCTTCCCGGCTCGTTATGAAGAGGAGAAAAAAATCAGGCGAACGGTGGAAAGGATCGTCGAGGAGGTGTTCCGCCGCCGAGACCGAGCCTTAGTTGAGTACACCCGGAAATACGACTGTCCGTCTTTCACCAAAGCCGACCTCACGCTCGAAAATTCAAAAATCCATTTGGAACCGGAGCTATGCCGAGCGATGGATGAAGCTTTGGCGAGAATCCAGACGTTTGCGGAGGCCCAGAAGAAAGCGCTCGGCCGGAGAATCAAGGTCCAATCCTGCTCCCAGGAATTCATCCCTCTCGATCGAATCGGAATCTATGTCCCTGGGAAAAAAGCGGCCCTGTTCTCATCGGTTTTAATGACCGCCGTCCCGGCCAAGGTTGCAGGCGTAAAAGAGATCTACCTCGTTTCCCCACCGGACGCGAGAAAACAGATCTCCCCCCTCATTCGATACGCCGCCCAATTGACGGAAGTTCAGGGCCTGTTCCGAGTCGGAGGCGCCCAGGCCATCGCCGCTCTTGCTTTCGGCACGGAAACCATTCCCCGAGTCGACAAGATCGTGGGCCCGGGGAATTCCTACGTGCAGATGGCCAAAAAATTGGTCTCCGGTTTGGTCGGGATCGACACGCTGGCCGGCCCGTCCGAAATCGCCGTCCTCGCGGACAAGAAAGCCGACCCCGAGTTTATCGCCTGGGATATGCTCGCTCAGGCCGAGCACGGCGAAGATAGTCCGGCGGTATTGATCTCGAATGACCCACGCCTGGTCCATAAAGTGAAAGACCTCATTTTGAATTCTCTAAAGGACTTGCCCCGGAAGAAGATCCTCCTGAACGCTCTGAAAACAAACGCCAACATCATCCTTGTCGACAACCTCCAGGAAGCTGTGCCGATCATCAATTCTCTAGCGCCCGAGCACGTCTCTCTGCAAGTCCAGAATCCCGAGCGATTTCTGAAGAAGATCAAGAATGCCGGGACCATTTTTGTTGGCGGCTATTCTCCTGTGGCGGCGGGAGATTACTGGGCGGGCCCCTCTCACGTTCTTCCGACCGGAGGGGCGGCGCGTTTTTCCTCTGCCCTGGGAGTAAGCGATTTTCTGAAAAGGTCGACGGTCATCCACTTTGCCAGAGAGGAAATCCTTCCTCACCTCGACACGATCCGTCGACTCGCAGAAGAAGAAAAGCTCTTTTCCCACGCCCAATCCCTCCGTATAAGGAAGAAATGAAAATGAACTGGGCCAAAAAAGAAATTGCGGAACTCGAGGACTATTCTGTTTCCCAAGAGGAGGGCACGATTAAACTGAACCAGAACGAATGTCCCTATGAAATCCCCTGTTCTCTCAAAAAGAAGCTTTCCGCTCTCTGGGGCACCATGGACTGGGCCCGGTATCCGAAACTCCATCATTCTGATCTTCTGACCAGCCTCTCACGATATGCCGGCCATTCCCCTGACGGGATTTTGCTCGGCGTGGGCTCAAACGAACTCCTTCAGTCTGTTTTTCTGACGTTTCTTGGAAAAGGCGATCGGCTTTTGATCCCGGATCCGGGGTTTGCCGTCTATTCGCGGCTGGGCAAAATTCTCCAAGCAAAAATTGATCTCTCCGCAATGGACCACGACTTCCGCTATGATGTCGACAGAATCGTCAGGGACATCAAACGAGCCAACCCCCGCCTGGCCGTGTTTCCGAGCCCTCACAATCCCTGTGGCGATATCCTGGAGACGTCTGAAATCGAGGAACTGCTCAGAGCCTGCCGCGGCGTGATCGTCATTGACGAAGCCTATTATGAATTCTCCACCGTGACCGCCGCCAAGCTCATTCCCAAATATGGCAACCTCTTGATTCTGAGAACATTTTCCAAGGCCTTCGGACTGGCCGGATTGCGGCTGGGATATCTTCTCGGAAGCCCGGAAATGATCCGCCTGGTAAGAAAAGCCCAGCTGCCTTTCAGCGTCAATTCTTTCAATCAACTCGTGCTTTCTTATGTTCTCCGCCACCGTTGCTACGTCCGGAAGAACGTTCAGGCTGTCATCCAGGAAAGAGAGAGGCTGAGACGTTCTCTGGCCCAAATCCATAAAATTCGAGTCTATCCTTCGTGGGCTAATTTTCTTCTTCTGAAAATGCTGGAATTTCCGGCGGGCGAAGTCATGAAGAAATTGAGAATGAGGAATATCCTCGTTCGCACGTTTTCGTCCCCCAGACTCAAAGACTGCCTGCGGGTCACGATAGGCAAAAAAAAAGAAAATCGTGCCTTCATAATGACCTTAAAGGAGGTGCTGAATGAGCTCGGCAAAGTCTCAACTTAGAAAAGCGGTGGCTTCACGCAAAACAAAAGAAACCGAAATTAGGGTAGAGATCGATCTCGACGGGAACGGTGCCGCCGCGATCGAAACCGGGATCGGCTTCTTCGATCATCTTTTGGAAAACCTGGTCGCTTTTTCACGTTTTGATCTCCGCTTGAGGGCGAAAGGAGATCTGGAGGTGGACGCCCATCATACCGTCGAAGATACCGGAATTGTTCTCGGAGAAGCCCTCCGGCAAGCCCTTGGGGGAAGAGAACAGATCGGCCGATTGGGACATTGCTCGATCCCTTTTGATGAGACATTGGTCTGCGTTTCCCTCGATATCTCAGGAAGGCCCTATTTCCATTTCTCGTGCCCCAAGAGCTTGACCTTTGAGGCCGTCGATTTCCTGAGAGCTTTTGCTCATCATGCCATGATCACGCTCAGCGTGGAAGTCCGCCGGGGAGAAAACGACCATCACATCATTGAAGCCATCTTCAAAGGTCTCGGCGACTCTTTACGGCAGGCTGTTCGAAGAGACCCCAGGATCGAGGGGGTTTTATCGACCAAATGATCGTGATATTGAATTACGGGGTTGGAAATCTGCTGAGCATTGAACAGGCTTTTGTCCGGTTGAAGATCCCGGTTTTGGTTTCGACCTCGCCGAAGGCCATTTTCCGGGCCCAAAAAATCATTCTGCCGGGAGTCGGCTCTTTCGGAGAAGCCATGAGAAATCTCCATGCGCTTTCGCTCGCCGGACTTGTCCGTGAAAAGGCAAAAAGCGGGATTCCGATTCTCGGGATCTGTCTGGGGATGCAGCTCTTCTTTGAAGAAAGCGAAGAGGATGAAGGGATGGGAGGCTTGGGTTTCATCAAAGGGAAGGTGAAAAAGTTTCCCTTGTCGGTGAAAATTCCGCACCTCGGATGGAATCAAGTGGCGATCAAAAAAATCATGGGCTTCCCGGACCGGCAATATTTTTATTTTGCCCATTCCTATTTTTGCTCTCCCGAACTCCCGGATGTGATCGTCGGTGAAACCGATTACGGGCTTGCTTTTCCTTCGATCGTCGCGCAGGGAAATCTGCTCGGCGTCCAATTCCATCCTGAAAAGAGCGGCCTCCGGGGTTCGGAATTCCTGAAATGGTGGGCCACGTGCTGATCATCCCGGCCATCGATCTGAGCGCAGGAAAATGCGTCCGGCTGCTCCGGGGAGATTTCGGCCAGGAGATCGTCTATTCTTCGAAACCGACGGAAATCGCATCCCTTTGGCAGGTCAGAGGAGCCCGCTGGCTTCACGTCGTCGATCTCGATGGTTCCCGTCAAGGGAAGTTTCTCCACTGGAAGGAGATCGGCGAAATCCTTCAGCGGACGAATTTGAAAGTCCAGGCGGGAGGTGGAGTGACGGAAGAATGGATCGTGAAGAAGCTGCTCGGAATGGGGCTGGAACGGGTTGTCGTCAGCAGCCTGGCCTTTCTGAAACCGGAGACTTTCCTTTCCTGGAGAAAAATCTATGGCGAAAAAATCCTTGTTTCTCTCGATGTCAAAGGCAACCGGGTCAAAGTCAGAGGCTGGAGGGAAAATTCGGTCGATCTGGACTCCGCCTTAGACTGGCTCGTCTCCCTCCATGTCGAAAGATTCATTTTCACCGATATTGACCGGGACGGAACACTGGAGGGGATTCACTTAGAAAAGATCAAGCGCCTGGCCTCTCGCGGCCTTCGGCTCATCGTCGCCGGAGGAATCAAGGACGAGCATGATCTGGCGAATTTGAAGCAGATCCCGGAAGTGGAAGGCGTGATCATCGGCCGGGCCCTTCTTGAATCGAAGTTGAAGATTGATTTCGGCCACGGAAGGACATGAAAATGTTGACCAAAAGGATCATCCCCTGCCTTGACGTCAAAAACGGACGGGTGGTCAAAGGCATAAATTTTCTTGACCTGAGAGATGCCGGGGATCCGATCGCGGCGGCGAAATTTTACAATGACGGCGGGGCAGACGAACTCGTCTTCCTCGACATCACGGCTTCCCTCGAGGAAAGAAAAACCCTTTTTTCTCTGGTCAAAAAAGTCGCTCGGGAAATTTCCATTCCCTTGACCGTCGGGGGCGGCGTTTCCTCGGTCAGGGATATCCGACAACTGCTCCTCAACGGAGCTGACAAAGTCTCGATGAACACAGCCGCTTATCTCAACCCCGAACTCATCCGCAAAGCCGCCCGGATCTTCGGCCGACAATGTGTGGTCGTGTCGATCGATGCCCGGAAAAGAAACGATTCTTATGAAGTCGTCATCAAAAGCGGCAAAAAGCCAACGGGAAAAGACGTCATCGCCTGGGCTCAGGAAGTCGAATCGCTGGGAGCGGGAGAAATCCTGCTGACAAGCATGGACAGGGATGGAACTCAAAAAGGCTATGACGTGGAGCTGACCAGGATGGTCTCGGAAGCGGTCAATATCCCGATCATCGCCTCGGGAGGAGGTTCCAAACCGATCCATTTCCTCCGAGCCTTAACTTTCGGGAAAGCGGATGCGGTCCTGGCGGCATCCGTTTTTCACTATGGGCGGTTGAAGATCAGGGACTTGAAAAGCTATCTGAGAAAGAAAGGAGTCGAGGTCAGATGGTCATAGATTTCCATACCCACAGTCTCCTCAGCGACGGAGAGCTGCTGATTTCAGAGCTTGTCCGACGCGCCGAGGTGAACGGTTATCGAGCCATTGGAATCACCGACCATGTCAGCTTTTCGAACATGGAGAAAGTCATCGAGGAAACACTGGAAGCCTGCCTGCGGATCAACAACCGGAAAGGCGTGGTGGCGATTCCGGGAATGGAGATCACTTACGTTCCCCCGCCGGAGATTCCCGAGATGATTTCTCAGGGGAGAAAATCGGGGATTAAACTCGTCGTTGTCCACGGAGAGACAATCATTGAACCCGTTCCGCCCGGCACGAACCGCCAGGCGATCCTCGGAGGAGCGGATATTCTCGCTCATCCGGGATTATTATCGGAAGAGGATTTCCAATTGGCCAAGGCGAAAGGGATCTTTCTTGAAATCAGCTCCAGAAAAGGACATTGCCTGACCAACGGTCATGTGGCCACAAAGGCGATAAAATATGGCATCCCGCTCTCGGTCAACAGCGATGCCCACTCGCCGGAGGATTTGTTTTCCCCCGCGGCCTGGAAAAGGGTGGCTCTGGGGGCCGGTATCGGAGAAGAACGCTGGGGGGATATTTTGAAGGACAACTTTGATCTCATCAGGAAGCTCGGTTACAAACTGGAGGAGACGAATGGAACCACAATTTGATGAAAAGGGGCTTATTCCGGCGATCTTGCAAGACGAGAGGACCCATAAGGTATTGATGCTCGGCTACATGAACAAGGAGGCCTGGAAAAGGACTCTTCAAAAGAAGCGCGTTCATTTTTTCAGCCGCTCCAGAAAGGCTCTCTGGCTGAAAGGGGAAACTTCGGGAAACTTTCAGGAAGTGAAGGCCGTCTATCTCGATTGTGACGGCGACGCCGCTCTCATCCAAGTCAAACCGGAAGGTCCCGTCTGTCATACCGGAAACGACTCCTGTTTTTTTGCTTCCGTGCTGTCCCCGGCGTCTCCTCCCCCTTTCTTGAACTTCTGGGAGGAACTCTTTCAGCTCATCCGGGAGAGAAAGCAAAATTTCCGAGAGAATTCTTATACCAGCCGGCTCTTTCAAGAGGGGAAGGCCAAGATCTGTCAGAAACTGGGAGAAGAAGCCGCCGAAGTCATCATCGCTTCCTTCGAAGGGGAAAAAAAGGCCGCCGTCCACGAAATCGCCGATCTGGTTTATCACCTTTTTGTGCTGATGAATCAACTGGACATCGACTTGGACGATGTCTCCCGCGAGCTTTCAGCGAGAAGAAAATAAAAAAGGGAATGATCGCTCAGAAAAATTCCCGGTGAACGGCGCTCATCGTCTTCTCCGCATCTTTATCCTTGACGATAAAGTAATAAGCCACTTCCGAGGCCCCCATAGAGATCATTTCCACATTGACATCTTCCTCGGCCACAGCAGCGAACACCCTGGCTGCCACCCCTTTCCTTTTCTGGAGGCCCTCGCCGACGACGGAAATGAGCGCAATGTCCTCTTCCAAGCGGACTTTTTCGATCACCCCTCCCTGCATTTTCTCGATCGATTCATATCCCTTTCGGCAGTCTTTTTTGTCGAGAAAAAGATTGATGCACGTCTGTGAAGTGAGGATGGAAAAGATGTTGATCCCTGCTCTGGAGAGCCTCTTGCCTATTTCGGCAATGATTCCCGACTTGAACCCGACTCCCGGTCCGTGGATGCGGAGAACAGAAATCTTCCTATTGCAGGAAACGCTCTTGACGACATCTTCCCTTTCGTAACCTCCGTTGAGTATCTCCGTGCCGGGATCTTCGGGTTTGGACAGGTTTTTTATGTAGAGAGGAATGCCCGACGCCATAAGCGGCTCCACGGTGCGAGGATGGAGAATTTGAGCTCCTAAATAAGACAATTCTGCGGCTTCATAATAGGAGAGCCGATCGATCCTCCGCGAGCCGCGGACGATTTTGGGATCAGCGGTCATAAACCCGTCCACATCCTTCCAAATCTCAAGAGAGGAGGCATCTGTGGCCGAGGCGATGACAGAAGCGCTGTAGTCCGAACCGTTTCTCCCAAAGGTGGTGACCTTGCCGTCCGGAGAACAACCGAAATATCCGGTAATCACGGGGACGACTCCGCGATCGACGAGCGGAAGAACTGTCCGCGCCAAGTTTTTTCTCACTTCCTCCAGAATGGGGGTGGCGCTTTCGTAGCATTCATCCGTCATGATCCCAATCTCATCAGCCGCCAGGGCAACGGCTTCGATTTTTCTATCCTGGAGGACGGCCGCAAGGAGAAGAGCCGACATCCGCTCCCCATAGCTCAATATCTGAGCTCTCACCGAATCCGTCACTTCCTTTGTGCAGGCGACAGCAAAAAGAAGGCGTTCGACCCTGCCCAGCCTTTCCTCTATCTCTGCGCTCACAGAGAGCCTGAGACCGTCTGCCGTGATCGTTTCGTCGATGATATTCCTGTGCTTTTTCCTGAGAAATTCAATCAAGTTCAGAAGGCTTTGTTCAGACTTCATCGCCTCATGAATTCCCGCCTCCAGCAAATCGGTCACCCCGTGGACAGCAGAGACCACAATCACAGGACTGTCTTTCCTTGCCGCAACGATCGCGGCGACTTTTAAAAAATCACCGCCGTTCTTTAGGCAACCGCCACCAAATTTCATCACCTTCATGGCGACTCCGCTATTTTTCATATTGGGATTCATGTGATATAGCCGCTCCGAAGGGCCAGCTCGGCATTGAGAATGCATGTTCCCGCCGCCCCGCGGATCGTATTATGGACCAGAAGAAAAAAATTCATTCTTCGACCATTTTTTCTCATCCGGCCGACCGTGATCGCCATTCCCTCGGCTCGCTCAGGCCTTCCGGCCATGACATCAAGAACAGGCTGAGGCCGATCTATTTCTCCGGTAACGAGGATCGGATTCTCCGGAGCTGTGGGAAGCTTCATTCTTTGTGGAGCTCCCTGGAAGGAAGCTAAGGCCTCCCGGGCCGCATTCAGATCGAAATCGCTCGCCATGTCCAAGGTCACGCTCTCCAGATGCCCGTCCCGGACAGGCACCCGACAACAACTGGCGTGAATATCCAAGGGAAGCTCCTCGACCGAACTCCCCCTGAACGTTCCGAGGATTTTTCTGGATTCGGCTTCGATCTTCTCTTCCTCGGATTTGATGAAGGGGATGACGTTCCCCAAGATACTGAGAGAAGCCAAGCCGTGGCGTCCGGCGCCGGATACGGCCTGATAGGTGGCCACCCCGACTCGCCGGATTCCAAACTCGAGAAGCGGCTTCAGCGCGAGGACAAGTCCTGAGGTCGTGCAATTCGAATTGGCGATGATAAAACCTCTGCGCCGGTGGAGCTGGGATCGAACAAGTCTAAGATGATCCGGGTTGACTTCAGGAATCAGAACAGGGACTTCAGGATCCATCCGGAAAGCGCTGGCGTTCGAAAAGACACCGATCCCCTTTTCAGCGAGTTCGTTCTCGATATCCCTGCACACAGCTGAAGGCAGGGCGCTGAAGGCGATTTTGACGTCCTTTTTCAAAAAGGATTCAGCCGACGTCTCTTCCACGACCAAGTCTGCCGTATCCTCAGGAACCGTTCCTCCGACAAGCCATTCCACGGCGTCGCCGTATCTCTTTCCGGCAGATCGTCCTGACGCCGTCAGGGTTATCACCTCAAAAGACGGATGGCCGCTCAGCATTCTGACGAACTGCTGGCCGACCAAACCCGTGCTCCCCATGACTCCCACTCTTATCTTTTTCTTTTTGTCCATTTTCTATCCCTTTGTAATGAGACGATGATCGACATGGACCTTGACAATCTCGGGCAAATCCCCGCACAGACCGATCGTGTCTTCGATGATGGCCATCATGCCCTGGATCCCTTCGACCAGGAGAGAATCCATTTCTTCTTTGATCGATTTTCGGTCCTTGTTTCTTATGGCGTTCCCCAGCGCCGTCGCCGCCGCATCGGCCAGCGCGACATCCCCTGCGATCACGGTCGCGGCATCCGCCCGGCCAAAACTCAGCGAGGGGCCGACCGTGGCCGAGGAGGTGCAGACTCCGATGACGCCTCTCTGCGGCCGAAACCTCAGACCCAGATTTCCCGCGCCCTTCTCGCCGGCATATATTCCCACCGTGACGGGAGAACTGATGGACATGGCTATATCGCCGCCGTTATCGACGATCGCCTGGATCGCCCCGGCTTCGATGATTTTCCTCAGGGCGCACTCGGCAATGGCTCCCGCCACTGCGGCCATGGGGCCGACCCCGACTCGAGACGAAGCCTCAGCCATTCTTTGAACGATATCCGGCGCGCCAGGTCGAACGGGGTATGGTTTGAGCATGATCCGGAAAAGAGGATCCCGGCGGATATAGTCCTCGAGAAATCTTCTCTGGGTCTTGATTTCCTCTTCGGCGATAGAGAAATATTTTTCTTCGGCGAGGAGGGTGATGATCGTCTCTCCGATCCGTATCTTCTGTCTTTTCATTCCGCTCCTCGGTTCAAGCCGCGCAGGGAAAGAGCCCCGACCGGACAGACGTCTTTGCACCGGCCGCATTCCGAACATCGGCTTTCGTCGATGAGGACCTTAAACCGATCCGCTACGCGGAAAACCCCCTCGGGACAGAACACCACGCAATGGCCGCAATGGATGCATCTCTTTTCGTCTCGAGCCAAAAACCGCTCTTCCCGGATTCGGCCGGCCGGAAAAATCACCCGAGAAGAAGGAGTCTTTTGAACCATCGGCTTGCAAACCAAGTGCTTCGGCAACCTCTCCACCGGTTCAGTCAAATAGAAAATCCCCGTCTCGATCCACTCCTTCAATAAAAGGGCAACTTTCCTGGCTAAGAAAGGACTCGAAACAGGCGAGGTTCTCACTTTTCTTCCGCCGATTTCGATGAAGCCCGATTTGAGCTCCTCATAGGTCACCTCTCCGAGGACAGGCCTGTTCCTTGAGGCAACGGCGTAATCTAAGACCGGCGTGACGATCTCTCGATCGCTGATGCCCGTATTCATGGCGATTCGCGTGTTCAGAACAGGAATCGGGATCCCGATGCCGATGTAAAGAGTGCAGCCGTATCCCTCAAAAACGGCGGCTCGGAGAAATTCCGCCGACATCTTTTTCAGGTCGCCCTGGACCATGAGCGTCGAAAACCCATTCGCCGGATTGTGCTGCGTCCCGCTCCCCACGATATAGCCCGGAGCCCCGCAGAGAAAGATCCTCGTTCCGATCCCGATCGTTTCGAAATGCGGATCGTTGTTCAGCGGGGAAATCTCACCCGCCCCGGAATAGGCCGCATTGCCGAAGCCGGGCAGCAGCTTTCCCATATAGGTCATGAGGCTTTTCTCCCCTGAATTCGTCGCCACATTGTATTTCTGGTAAGCGTTTCGAGGATTGCTCATGACGGCCTGATTCAAATCTTCGATCGTGATTTCCGTCTCCAATTCCCTCCGCGGATAACAATCCGTTCCGGACGACCGGGCCTTTAAAATCACGGGCTCCCTCTTCGCCAGGTCTTCGATGACATGGGCTCCTCCATACCTGATTCCGAATTGTTCGGAAGGCTGCGTGGCGCCGATATAGCCGTCGACGGCCGCAACTCCGGCGTAAGCCTCGACGCTGTTGAGCCACACTCTTGTCATCCTGATGGGAGGATCGGAATGACCGAAATTCATCCAAACGCCAGAAGAACACATGGCGCCGAAGGTTCCCGTCGTCACCACGTCCACCTCTCTGGCGGCGTGTTCGGGGCCGAGCTCCCGAACGATTCGGGTCATCTCATCGGCCGTGACGACCCTGGCTGTTTTTTTGGCGATTTTTTCATTGATGTCTTTAATGGTTTTGTCCATCGAAATAACCTCCTTACGACGCGGCCGTTCTTCAACTTTTTGCCGAACCTGGATCCGGCGCCTGGCCTGTTTGAACGGTTGGCAAAGAACGGATCGGCTTTCCTCTCCGTTCAAATGGATAAAAGGGTGCGCCTTATCTGCTGGATATCCCGAGCACAGAGGTTTTTATGGTCGGGAGGAGGGAGTGAATTTACCCCCGGAAGCTATCCCCGGCACAAGCGGCCAAGAAGGCTCACTCTGTGCTCGGGCTGCGCATGATCATGCTATAAGGACGGGCGTAAAATTCTCGTTTCATTTTTTCATAAATTACGCAATTTTTTTCCAAATGTCAAGGTCAGCGCGGCTGTTAAAGGTGCATCACAATCAAAATGCCGCCTTCTTGCCGTTCTCTCTTATTCCCCCCGGGGAAACAAGTCGAAAAGTCTCCAAAAAGCACGACAGCTTTTTAGGATGAGAAAATGAGGCGTTATTTCAGGCCTCATGAGAGGCTCTTCTCGACTCCATGCCAGCCTTTCCCCCATATAGGAGCTGCGAATTCAAGCTGACTTTCTCCCTGCTGTCACCAATAACGCCATGAAATCTGCCGCCGTGATCGTCATCGCTCCCAGCTCAATTTGACAAGAGCCGACTCCTTGATTTAGCATTTCCGCAGGTGGAATAAGACAAAATGGATGCTTGGTCGCTCCTTTTATATACATCCTGCGCGAGTGCGAACGGACGACCGTGAGAGGGCCCCGGCCGGCGGCATTGGCGGCGCTTTGACCGCGAGTCAAGGGTTCGTCGCGGCTCGGGCGGGAGAAAAGGATAGGGACATTCGAAGACACATCAGCGTGTCTTATTTCGGAAACGGCTCAAACCATAAGGAGTC
>Ga0136652_1001068_pt1 | contig 12157 bp, 9 predicted proteins | sample ConPoolayeEmetaG_FD_94864 | JGI IMG/M metagenome (GOLD analysis project Ga0136652, IMG submission 94864) | Hot spring microbial mat communities from California, USA to study Microbial Dark Matter (Phase II) - Cone Pool mat layer E metaG... ...
ACATAAATGGGCAGGATGAGAATAACAGTTTGGAGTAGTGTTTCTGGCATTTTTATCACTAGTTATTTACTTGCAGAAGCACTACTCCAATTTTTCGGTTCAAATTGCACCAGAAACTTTTTATGCCCTTTGCCAAAAAATATTTCTTTAACGTTTCTAATTGAATTATAAAGGATTTCTAACTGTTTTGGAGGAATCTTGGTTGGGTAAAAAGCTTCTGGTTACGGGTATGGATTTTCTTCTGGATTGGGTTAAGCAGCATATAAAGAGTGCGGAAATAGTTTGTACTTCTGATGTTTCTGAGGAGAATCTATGCCAGATGGTTAAGGATGCTGATGGAATACTGTACATGCAGGCTTTGAGTTATCCCATTACTAGGAAAATTATTGAGTCTGGTAAAAAGTTGAGGTTCATAAGTTCGGCGGGTGTGGGTTATGAACGCATCGACGTTAAGGCTGCCACGGATAATGGGGTAGTGGTAATGAATATGCCTGTGGGTACAACTGTGTCTGTGGCGGAACACACTATAGCTCTGATACTTGCGTGCGCAAAGAATCTGGTCAAGGCCCACGAAAACGTGGTTAAAGGAGGATGGAGACTTTTAGCTATGGGAGTTGAATTGTGGAATAAGACTCTGGGAATAATTGGTTTTGGCAGAATAGGAAGAGAAGTGGTTAAAAGGATGCGGGGATTTGAGATGAATATCTTAGTGTACGACCCATACGTGAAGGAGGATGAAATCAAAAATTTGGGGGGCAAAAAAGTGGACTTGGAAACGCTACTTAAGGAATCAGATGTAGTCTCGATACATTCACCCTTAACCAAAGAAACCGAGGGACTAATAGGCGAGAAGGAACTGGGACTAATGAAGCCAACAGCTATCATGGTAAATACCGCCAGGGGGGAACTAATAGACGAAGATGCGCTTATTAAGGCGTTAAAGGAAAGGCGGATAAGCTACGCGGGTCTAGATGTTTTTCGAAATGAACCCATAAACAAGGATAATCCCCTACTCACCTTGGACAATGTGGTTCTGACGCCGCACATGGCGGTTCAAACATTCGACGCGGTAGTGAGAATGATGAATCAAAATGGTATCCAAGTCGAAAAAGCTTTAAACGGAATTTATGAAAATGTGGTAAACCCCGAGGTTTTAACGAAAATGAAAAAATAATTTGGAGGTAAAAGCGTATGAGTTTAGAGGTTGGATTGGATGCTCCGGGGAAAAAGGTTCTTTTGATGGGAAACGAAGCTGTGGCCAGAGGGGCACTGGAAGGAAACTGTCAGTTTGCTGCTTCCTACCCTGGAACACCCGCTTCCGAAATATTAGAGACTATGGCTCGTTTGGCAAAGGATTTTGAAATATACGCTCAGTGGTCAACAAATGAGGCGGCTGCTTTCTGGGCTGGAGCTGGAGCCACTTATTGTGGCTTGAGGTCAATGGTTTCGGCGAAACATCATGGTGTAGCGTGGATGACTGATCAACTTATCCACATCTCTCACTGGCAAATTGGCAAAGGAGGGCTCGTCATAGTCATTGGAGACGACCCGAAGGGACATAGTTCAGCTAATGAGTACGATTCCAGAAATTTGGCGTCTAGAGTTTTTGAGATTCCCATTTTGGAGCCCGCGGATCCCCAAGAATCCAAAGAGTTTACTAGAATGGCGTTTGATTTTTCCGAAAAACTGAAACTTCCCATATATGTGAGGATGACCACCAGAGTGTGTCATGCGAGCGGGGATGTGATTCTGGGAGAGATTCCAAAAGAAAAGAGGGTTCCCAGCTATTATCCAACATTCTTTGAATTGGGAATGGAAATGCTCATGGCAAAGGGGTGGGTGGATGTATCCTACCTGCATGAAAGATTACACACAAAAAAGCTAAAAGAAGCTGCTGAGATATCGGAAAACTTTCCAGGCAACAAATTAGAGATGGGTGGAGGTGAGGAGATAGGGATAATTGCGTCTGGGGTTTGCCGCCACTATGTAGAAGAGGCTGTAGACAAGCTCGGAGTTAAACCAGCGCTCCTACATTTGGGAATGTCTTTTCCACTACCCAAAGAAAAGGTGTCAAAACTTCTAAAATCCGTAAATAAAGTGATAGTTTTTGAGGAGACAGACCCAGTTATAGAAACTGAGGTTAGAGCATTGGCAGAGGACGAATCCTTGGGTGTCGAAATCTTGGGAAAAAGAAATGAGTTTACTCCCATCTCTGGCGAATTGAATCCCCTAGACGTCATGATTGTTCTTTCAAAAGCCTACGGTAAACCTCTCCCCATAATACCAGAAAGGAAGGAACTTAGAGAAATGATTAAGCCCTACGAGGGAATGAGGCGAATAGTTTTGTGCGCCGGCTGCCCCCATAGAGCATCCGCATATGCGGTGAAGCTAGCGGCCAAAACCTTTAAAGGAGGGTCCTATATTGGGATAGGGGATATTGGTTGCTATGGTATGATGGGGCCTCCGCCTCTAATGGCCTTCACTCTAACTAACTGTATGGGGGGAAGCATAGGACTGGCAAACGGGATAGCCAAAACGGGAATAGACCAACCAGTGGTAGCATTCATAGGGGACTCCACCTTCTACCATGCAGGTATACCCCCTCTGATAAACGCCACCTTCAACAATGCCAAATTCACTACAATCGTCCTAGATAACCAAGTGACTGCATTAACTGGTTTTCAACCCCACCCTGGATCTGGATTCACCGCTATGGGCGATAAGACTAAGCCAGTGAAAATAGAGGATATAGCAAGGGCATGTGGAATAGAGTTTGTAGAAGTAGTGGATCCATACAATATCAAAAAGGCGGCTGAAGTAATTAAAGCTGCTTTTGAGCATCCTGGGGCATCCCTTGTGATATGCAGGAGGCTGTGTTCAACGGAGGCCCTAAGAAGGAGGAGAAGCGAGGGATTACCGCCACCAAAGCCCTTCATGGTAGACCCAGATTTGTGTAATGGATGCAAAATATGTATAAATGAGTTTGGTTGCCCAGCAATGATCTGGGATGAGAAAACAAAGAAGGTATCAATAGATGAAACCCTCTGCATAGGTTGTGCGGTCTGCACCCAAGTATGCCCAGAAAGAGCACCAAAAGCAGTTAAGGAGTGAAAAGGTAATGAAGAAAAATTTTGATATACTGATAGCGGGAATAGGTGGACAGGGAGGAGTTCTAACTTCCAGAATAATAGGAGACGCGGCAATTGAGGCAGGTTACCACGTAACCGTAGGCGAAACATTTGGAGCCAGCCAAAGAGGAGGCTCAGTTATCACTCATATTAGGCTTGGGAAGGAGAGAATTTACGGTCCGCTCATACCCGAGGCGAGTGGTGACGCAGTGATTGGGTTGGAGCCACTTGAATCACTTAAGTGCGCGGTGAAATTTCTTAAAACTAACGGGATAATAGTGACCAATGAGCGGCCAGTACTGCCACCGGACAAAAATTATCCCGAACTGGATAAAATATTTGAATCCGCAAGGAAAATTCCCGCACAACTATTCTCAATTGATAGCATTAAGCTGGCTAAAGAAGCAGGAGACATACTCTCGTCAAACATTGTTATGATAGGCGCAGCTTATGCGGTAAAGGCGCTCCCCATAGAAGAGGAACATTTGAAGAATTCCATCCGAAGTAAACTCCCCAAAGCAGTCGATTTAAATCTTAAGGCATTTGAATTAGGGAAAAAGGCGATGGAGAAGAAGTGATGTCTGAAGAAAACCGGATTGTCCAGCAACTCACCCCCCTTTTTAAACCCTCGTCTGTTGCCATAATAGGAGCCTCCTCCACCCCCATGAAGTTCCCAACCTGGGTCACATCCACCGCCCTAAAAAGCGGTTTCCGGGGTAAAATATATCTTGTAAATCCCAGAACCAAAGAAATCCAAGGAATAAAAACCTACCCCAGCATATTAGACATAAAGGATAACGTGGACCTGGCGGCAATAATAATACCCGCGGAACTAATTCCGGGCGTGATGGAGGAATGCGTTGAGAAGGGTGTTAAGGCTGCAATCATATTTTCTTCGGGTTTCAGAGAAATAGGGGAAAAGGGAATAAAAAGGGAAGAGGAAATACTCAGAATAGCTAGGAGAGGGAACATTAGGCTGGTTGGCCCCAACTGTATGGGAATCTACAGCTCAGAAGTAAACCTCACCCTATCCATAATTTCATTTAAGGAGAAGGGAGAGATAGCATTCATAACTCAGAGCGGCGGCTACGGCATAGAGATATGCTCCTCGGCTATGTCTAAGGGCATAAATTTTAGCAAGTTCATAAGCGTGGGCGACAAAATAGACATCCAAGACTATGAGTACCTGGAGTACCTTTACCAAGACCCAGACACCAAAGCAATTATGATGTACATAGAGGGAATAGAGAAGGGAAGGGAATTCCTAAACGCTGCAAAAAAGGTAACTCGAAAGAAGCCCATATTTGTAATAAAAATTGGAAGAACAATGGAAGGCAGCAGAGCCGCAAGCTCCCACACTGGCGCACTAGCTGGAAAAGACGCTATATACGACGCAGTTTTCAAGCAGAGCGGAATAATAAGAGCATATGATGTGGAAGAACTCTTCGACTATCTAAAAGCCTACCTGACTCTACCCCTACCAAAGGGAAACCGCGTGGGACTACTCGTGGGAAGCGGCGGGGTGGGCTGCGCAGCCACAGATAAATGCATAGAGTTGGGTCTACAGGTTCCAGAAATAAGCGAAGAAAACAAAAAAATGTTAAAAACTATTCTCCCAGAATTCGCATCCGTCAGGAACCCAGTAGACTTCACAGCATCCGGAGCACAGGGAATATTCACAAACACCCAAGTACTCAAAAAGCTCTTTGCAGACCCAAACATTGACGCCTGGTTTTTCGGAGGCTTCACCAGCTCATCCATAGCAGAAATAAAAGACATAATAGAACAATTCAGACCAGTCATAGACAAAATAAATTCCAAAGATTTAATGGGCGAACTCAAAGTGCCTCTAGTTGGATCCATGGATGAAAACGATATAGTTAGACCAATTATGGAAAAAATGTTCGGCGCAGTATTCTACCCAACACCCGAAAGAGCGATCCGAGCGATATCCGCACTACACAGATACGGAAAATATTTGGAAATGATCAAAAAATGTGTGAACGGTTGACTGTACTGATATAAATGTTATAAAAATAAAGGGGGAGGGAAGGGTTTCTAGCTTAGGGCACTCATTATTATTCCCGCTAATTCTTCTCTTGGGGGCTGTTTTGCTATTAGTTCTTTTAGTTTTGGCCCTATTTCTTCCGGCTTCCAGAATCCTGGTGGAGAGCGTTTCACGGGTTCGCTGGATTTCCAGCTGTGCAGCAGCCACATGTTCCCGCCAACCACTCTTATAACTTGGCCGGTTACATCTTTAGCCTCGTCGGAAGCTAGGTAAACCACAAGGGGAGCCATAGCTTCGGGACTCAAGACGTCGTATCCATACTTCTTTTCGAAATCCTCCTTAGTTCCCATCATAGGAGCCAGTGAGGGCGTTGCCTCGGTTGTTAGTCTGGTTCGGGCAACAGGTACTATAACATTGGCTGTTACCCCGTATTTCGCCATTTCTTTGGCCACTATGAGGGTAAAGGCGGTTATTCCGGCTTTCGCGGCTCCGTAGTTGCTCTGACCTGGATTATATAGTAGTCCAGCGTCGGAGGTGGTGTTTATTATTCTTCCTGCTACGGGTTTTCCTTCTTTGGACTGGGCTCTCCAGTAGTTGCAGGCGTGTCTGGTGCAGTTGAATGTTCCCTTGAGGTGAACCCCTATTACTGCGTCGAAATCTTCCTCTTCCATGTTGAATATCATTTTGTCTCTAAGGATTCCCGCATTGTTGACCAGTATGTCCAATTTGCCAAAGGTGCTAATGGCTTGATCAATTATTCTTTTTGCTCCCTGGAAGCTTGTGACGCTCTCATAGTTGGGGGCGGCTTCCCCTCCCATCTTCTTGATTTCGTTTACTACGTCGTCGGCTGGACCGTGGAACTCGCCTTTTCCATTGTGGCTTCCGCCCATATCGTTTACTATGACTTTTGCTCCGTGTTTTGCTAGAAGTAGGGCTTCTTCTCGTCCTAAACCTCTTCCAGCGCCAGTAACTATAGCTACTTTACCTTTAAGTGATATTGGCATTTTTATATCACCCTAAAAAGCAACTATTAATAATTCGATTACCATTTAGATAACTGATTCATAAGCATTTCGTCTACTTTAAGAGGGCAGCGTAGAAATGTTGGATTCTACTCCCTCACTTCAAGGTTCTAAATTGAAAAAGAAGCTATATAAACGCTTATTTTGGAAGTGAAATCGAAAAATTCTAAATTGCTTCCTGCCCTTTTTTCTGCGGATAAAATATTAATACAATACAGAGTTATATAGAATTTATGTAAAGTTGCCTTCATGGTTTAGAGGAGGACTCCAGTATAATTGAGATTAAAAACTGGCACAGTATGCCTATTGAGGAAATAATGAAAATTCTGGAAACCAGCCCCAAAGGCCTTACCAAGGAGGAGGCCTTCAGAAGACTGGAATTGTATGGCCCCAACAAGGTTCAAGAAGTGAGAAGACTTTCTCCCCTGAAACTTTTTTTGGAACAGTTTCGTAACGCCCTGAACTACATCCTCATTTTGGCCGTTACAATCTCAATAATCCTTGGAAATACCTTGGACGCTATGATAATCATTGTGATACTTTTATTCAACGCCACTTTAGGGTTTGTTCAGGAGTACCGCTCAGAAAAAGCCCTGGAAGCCCTTAAAGAGTTATCGGCACCCAAAACCATAGTTGTACGAGAAGGAAAAGAGAGAGAAATCAAAACCGAAGAACTGGTTCCCGGAGACCTAGTAATCCTCAATACTGGAGATAAAGTTCCCGCAGACATACGCCTCATCACCTCTGTGAGGCTGAGGGCCCTAGAATCCATACTCACCGGCGAATCTGGCTCTGAAGAAAAAGTTACCGGAGAGCTACCAGAAGATACACCCCTAGTAGACCGCTTAAACATGGTCTACTCCGGAACAGTCATCACAGGAGGTAGAGGCTCAGGGATAGTTGTAGCCACCGGCATGAACACCGAGGTTGGAAAGATCGCGAAAGAAATTTCAGTAGCTGGTGAAGAAAAAACACCTCTCCAGAAGAAAATATCACGCCTAGCAGTTTATCTGGCAGTAATCGCCTTCATATTTGCAGGCATCCAAGCGATTCTAGCATTTGTGAGGGGTATACCTACATCGGATATACTTTTATTGGCTCTCGCCTCAGTGATTCACTTCATTCCAGAAGGCCTCATAGCTGTGGTAACCATAGTTCTAGTCATTGGCGTCAGAATAATGGCCAGGAGGAACGCCATAATTAGAAACTTGCAGGCGGTGGAAACTCTTGGCTCCGCCACTGTGATATGCACAGATAAAACGGGTACACTCACCAAAAACCAGATGACAGTACGAGTAATATATTTGAATGGTGAAGTCATAGAGGTAACCGGTGAGGGCTACACGCCGGTAGGTGAATTCCGAAAAAATGGAGCGGTAATAAATCCAAAGGAGAACCCCAACCTCCTACTGTTCCTCAGAGCCATGGCTCTGTGTAATGATGCCCGTCTTGTCTCAGAGAACGGCAGATACTCTATAGTTGGGGATCCCACTGAGGGGGCGCTGGTGGTTGCGGCAGCCAAGGGAGGAGTTAACAAGGAGGAGGAAGAAAAAGAAAACCCTAGAATAGATGAGATTCCCTTTGAGTCTGAACTGGCCTGTATGGCTACGGTTCACGAATTTACAGAGGAGGAAAAATATGTTTATGCTAAGGGCTCCCCTGAACGCATGATTAGCCTCTGCAACGAGATATACATAAGAGATCAGATTATTCCAATTACCGATGAGCTTCGGAAACAGGTGTTGGAGGTAAGCCACGAGTTCGCATCTAAAGGTTACAGGGTCCTAGGACTTTCCTATAGGGTTGTTGGCAGTTCAAAGTACCGTTTGGCTAGAGAGGACTGCGGGAAAGACCTGGTTTTTCTGGGATTGGTGGGAATGGTGGATCCCCCCAGAAGAGAGGTCATAGAAGCGGTTGAAAAGTGTAAAACTGCTGGCATAAAGGTTGTCATGATTACTGGAGACCACCGGGAAACAGCTCGAGCCATAGCCCAAGAAGTGGGAATAATGACCAAAAAAGACCTGATACTGGAGGGCAGAGAACTAGACAATATTCCAGAGGAGGAGTTTGAAAAAATTGTGGATTCAGTTAAAGTATATGCCCGAAATGAACCCCGCCACAAGCTCAGAATAGTGAAAGCCCTAAGGAAAAAGGGGCACATTGTGGCCATGACTGGTGACGGCGTAAATGATGCTCCCGCGTTAAAGGAGGCGGACATAGGTATCGCTATGGGAATTACGGGAACACAGCTTGCCAAGGAAACATCCAACATGGTTCTGGCTGATGATAACTTTGCATCCATAGTGGCAGCAATAGAGGAGGGACGAACCTCATTTAACAATTTGAGAAGAGTGGTACTTTACCTGATAACAACCAGCATCGCTGGAGGCTTCATCCTACTCTCCTCTCTGCTCCTAGGATTGCCCCTACCCTTCCTTCCTTTGCAGATACTTTGGATTAACTTGGTTACAGATGGTATCTGCGACAAAACCCTGGCAATTGAACCCCGGTATAGAGACGTCCTCAAAGATCCCCCCAGACCCCCAAAAGAGAGTATTGTTAACAGAGGAGTAATCTACCAGATAGCATTCCTATCAGCAATTATGATTATTGGAACAATGTGCGTCTACTACTTTTCCCTCCAATCCCTAGGATTGTCATACATCTGGAGGGGGTACGAGGAGCCTCGAACAATGGCTTTCGCAACCATTATCTTCTTCCAGCTTTTCAATGCTTTGAACATAAGGTCTCGGGAGAACTCCATTTTCAAAATAGGACTCCTCAAAAACAAATATTTCGCAGTAGGGTTTATTTTCTCAATGATTTTGAACTTCTCCATAGTTTATGTACCGTTCTTCCACCAGCTGTTTGAAATCACACCACTGAACATTTACGATTGGCTCATAGTGTTCTTGGTAAGCAGCACCATCCTCCTGATAGAAGAAATAAGAAAGGCTGTAGCACCAAAACTATTCACAAAGAGATAAAAAATATTTTTGAGAAAAAAAGATGTTCCCTACCTTCGCTACGAAGAGATTTATCTCTGGAAAATGTGCACAACAATATTATTCCCAAAACCGCCGAAATTGACTGATAATCCTGTTTCGCATTTGGGCACTTGGCGTTTTCCAGCCTCCCCTCTTAGTTGCCAAGTGATTTCAACCGCCTGAGCCACACCGGTGGCCCCAAGAGGATGACCTCTGGCCTTAAGTCCTCCGCTGGGATTTATGGGTAGTTCTCCATCAAGCCAAGTTTTTCCCTCCTCAACGGCTTTGGCTCCCTCTCCCTTCTTAAAGAAACCCACATCCTCTGATTGCACAATCTCCAGTATGGTGAAGGCGTCATGTAGCTCTGCAAAATCTATGTCCTGCGGTTTGAGCTTAGCCATAGAATATGCCTTTTGAGCAGCCTCCCTCAAAGCTTCCAAAACAGTTGGGTCCTCACGCTCAGCAACCATCTGAATATCTGTAGCTTGCCCAAACCCCTTAATCAGCACTGGGGTATCACTGTACTCTCTAGCTTTATCCGCTGCGCAAAGCACTAAGGAAGCAGCCCCGTCACTCACGGGGCAAACATCGAACAGGCGTAGTGGATCTGCAATAATTGGTGAGGTCAACGCCTTTTCCAGGGTTATTTCTTTCTGGAAGTGAGCGTAAGGGTTGTGGGCCCCATTTTTGTGGTTTTTAACCGCCACCAATGAGAGCAGCTCTCTCTTAACATTATACTTCTTCAAATATAACTGGGCAAGAAGCCCCCCAAGGGAGGGTAAAGTAACACCATACTTGTACTCCGCAGTTGGGTGTGTTAAAGTCGCCACCGAAGAACTAACCTTGGGATTGGGTATGGAAGTCATTTTTTCCACACCAACAACCAAAACAAGGTTGGAAACACCAGATGCGATGGCTTGGAAACCTTCCTTTGTGGCTGAGCCGCCACTCGCCGGACCATTTTCTATTTTGTCTGCGGCTGCAGGTAGCAGATTGAGTCTATCGGCAAGCACACTTGCAATACCAGTCATCCTATTGAATTCTCCAGAAAACATGTTACCCACATAAACCGCGTCAAAATCACTCTCAGAAGCATTGGCGTCAGAAATCGCCCTGAAACTAGCCTCCACCATAAGATCAGTAAGGGACTTGTCTTCAAGCTGCCCAAACCGCGTCATGCCGCAACCAATAATGGCAACACCACGCATAAACATAACCCCCAAAAATTAAATAACCACCATACAAAAATGATTATGCTTTTTGAATTCTTAGTTCACTTACTATAAAAGTCTTCTCATAAACAAGGTTGCGACCAAAAATTGGAGCATTTTTTTAAGGCATCATGTATTTAGCCGCTGGAAATATAGATTTATTCGGTTCCCCCTTCTCTTTGAAAAGATAGCTTCTGGTGGTGCCTTTTAAATTAGCGTATGTTTTAAGGCTACCAAATCTTTTTTTCATATTTCAGAGTGCGTTTAATTCTAGATTTTTTTTGCATTTTTGCTAGTTCTTTCTCAAAGTCTTCAATTGATAGGAGGCTATCCACGCTGTCCTTTAGAGCTTGGGGAATTGGCTGCCTGTAGACGTAGTATTTTCTGACGTCCTGTACGATTCTTTTTGAGCGTTCTGAGAGAATTGGAGCGTAACGGTAAAGTGCATCATTCTCTTCCTTATCCACAACGAAACTAAGTGTACCGATGCGCTCTTTTCCCCTAGCTTTCTCATCGGGAATGGAGAAATAATACACAAAAGCGCTCTTCTGTTCCTCTTGAATGGGAATTATGGATTCCCCCTCATCCACATGGTGACTTAAAGCAACCGCCCCAATCATTGTCTTCAAAGCAATTTTATCAGCAGTCTCCTTTTCGATTCCCTTAAAATAAACACTGGTGGGACCAACATCCTCGTCCACAATGGCCAGACAGATTCCCCTTTTTTCAAACAAGGCACCACTTCCGCTTTTCCCTCAAACACAAGCCCAAAGGGAATCAAATATTTTAGAACTTATACAACCAGTAACCTTAATACTTTTGTATAAACGTAAATATAAACTTGTTGAAAAAACTTACTTTTGAGAGCATATACTATAACAAGTCTATTCATAGTGTTAGGATAAACTATAAACACATTTAAAAGGGTTAACATCCCCTCTGCTTAATCTACGCACTACACATAAGATTAATCATTGTTCTCTAATCTTGAAATATGCGTATTTTCCTTTTGCTACAGTAAAAATATCAATTTATGATATGAGTTGAGAGAGAACAAAAATTACTTATTAATAATTGTTGGTAATCCATTAGCTCTGCTTAATTGTTCATCTAAAAAGTTATTAATAGTCATAATTGATGCTTCTCACAACTTATTTAGGATTTTTCTCTAAAAAGATTTAAGTTTTTGAATCAAAACGGGCGTAAAACCTTTCTTTTTTGGCTCATTTTTGTTTAAGGAGCTTTTTCTTTGCATAAATTGTTCAAAAACTTATCAAAAATATATTTATTTAAGTAGTTACTCAGTTGAGGGTTGCTTTATGCGCGGATTGCACCTGTGGCAATGTGAACTCTAAGTTTTTACCCTGAATTGGTAAAAACAGGACATTTTGTTCCCATTTCCCAAAAAATGAGAAAAAAAGATTAAAATTAGAAAAAATAAGGCAAAAAAGTCAATCTACCACAACCTCCACACAAAAAACTACCCAACCGTATAAGTTCTATTATTATCTGGATTTTCGATTACAGCAGCGAATTAGGTTAAAAACACCAAACAATTTAATTGGATTCTACATCGTCTATTATTGAATTTTATAGTGAAAATACATAATTACGAAAAATTGGGCGTAAAAAGTTTTTAGTGCAGTTTTGAACCGAAAGATTGGAGTAGTGCTTCAGCACAAAGTAGTAACAGTGATTAAAATGACAGAAGCACCACTCCAATTGGTCATTCTCACTCTACCCATTTATGCTTTACTAACCCTCCTCATAGTAACCCGCCCCAAAAGAAGCCTCAACCTAC
>Ga0136652_1001071_pt1 | contig 12139 bp, 14 predicted proteins | sample ConPoolayeEmetaG_FD_94864 | JGI IMG/M metagenome (GOLD analysis project Ga0136652, IMG submission 94864) | Hot spring microbial mat communities from California, USA to study Microbial Dark Matter (Phase II) - Cone Pool mat layer E metaG... ...
GTAGTCTAGTGGTCAGGATTTTGGCCTTCCAAGCCAACGACCCGGGTTCAAATCCCGGCGGTCGCATTCATTTTTTTGAGTTGTTCGAGAATATTGATTATATTCTCCTTCTTTTTCTTATCCAATTTCTCGTCATCAATAAGGTCTTTTAATTCAGGTATCGCAGCTTCTCTAATAAGTCTTTTTGCTTCTTCCGAACCTTGAAGCATAATCAAAATCTCTCCTGCAGCGATATTGTCATCTATATAAGCAGAATCTAAAAGAGCAGTTATCATTTTCTTTAGAGGTATCTCGTTAATCTCGCTATTACTAATCTTGCTGTACCTGAGTGCTTTCGCAATTCTTTTCACAATTTTATCATTTTCGCTTCCAATTTTAAGAAGATCAAATAATCTATTCTTTAACTCCTCGGGGCACCACTGTATTCTAGAAAGAAAAAGGAGAGCAGCTAACACAAGCTCTTCTGTCAATCTATATTTATCTAATTCCTTTTCAACCTTTGAGATGAATTCATCTATACTGAAAAACAATTCTTCTTTGACGTTCTCTCTTTTTTTCTTTGCCGCTTTTAACCCCTCTTCCAATCTACTAAATTCATCTAGGTATGTTTTGTTGTACCTATTTAGAATTTTCAAAATAGCTTCAACCATTTTGCTATCTCTCAATCCAGCATGAAGTTTTTTTGACGAATTAAGAGCTCCTAGGAGAGCAAGTTTCTGTTCATCACTGCCATTACAAAGGGTAGAAGCAATAAAGCTTAGCAGCCTCTTCTTTTCCTCTCTTCCGAGTTCAGGCATGCAACTAACTTCTACTAATTTTTTTGCAACTCCATCAAGATTTTCTAAAAAAAACTGCTCACTTCCTTCTGTTTCTTTTCTCAAAAGAAGTTTTAAACCATATTTCGCAAGCTCATGCTGGTCGCCATTTCCATTTACTGCCACTACGCTTTTCCAGAATTCGATGCTTCCGTAGTTACTTGCGTAAAGAACGTCGAGTGCAAACATCCTAACAGAAAGAGAATTTTTGCTTCCACCATAAACTATATCTCTTAATATATCCCAATATTTTGTAAGGTTTGTACTTTCATCACTATTTCCTATTTCACCGTAAATTTTCATTACAGTTTTGAAGCTTTCATCAACTATACCACTCCATTTCAAATAACGGAGTTTTTCTTCGATTTCTTTGTTTATTATACTCAAAAACTTGCTCTTTTCATTTTCGTTAAGCTTCTTATATACCTTTACAACTAAATCAGGATACGCGCCACCTTCCTGTTTTGCCATCACATAAATCCTTTTGCAGTCGCTATAACTATATTTCGTATTTTCCTTCTCTAAGTAGTCTATACAATCCTTTTTGCTCTCATCATTGATCCTATTTAATAGTCTTAACACTTTTCCAGTATTTCCGTGTTCCATCGCTTTCTTAATAACATTTTCCCTTCTTTTTTGCAAGTAGCACTTGGCGTTATGTATAATATCCTTAAATTTTTTCCATCTTGTCGATGCAGGATGGTCATCGGCTTTTTTTCCTCTAACAACCAATATTTGCGACATGTATTATATTACTCAGCTTAATTTTTTAAATGTTTCTAAAAATGTAAAATTAGGATAATTAACTAGGAAAAGAAAAAGGTAGAAATGGCTCTTAGGCGGCCTTTCTAAGTGCGAGTTCTTTGTCGATAAGTTCTGAAAGAACCTTGTGGTGGATAAACCTCCTTCCGCCTATCTTTTCGTGTGGTATTCTTCCCCTATCCAATCTTCTTTCAAATGCATTTCTCCTTATCTTTATACCATTCTTGTGAAGTTCCTTTATCGCTGCGCTTACTGTATAGTAGTTATTACTAACATGAGTAAGTGCCTCCACTGCATCACGTGGAACAAGCCTTCTCGTGCCAAATTTTACCGATGGAACAGATCCTTTTTCAATTCTCCCTATAAATGCCCTAAAGTTTATTTTTGGATTTGCCTTTTTGTACTGCTGATACGCTTCTTTTACAGTGTAAAACTCTTCTTTTATATTCGCTATGTCATCCAGAATAGATTGTGGTATAAATCTTTTTCTTCCGACCTTTACATAAGGGACCGTACCTCTTTCTATTCTTCCACCAAATGCTCTAAATGAGATAACGACCCCTTTACTTCTAAGATAGTCGTAAGCTGATTTTACAGAATATAAGTTATGCGAATCTTTCAATGCCTCTTCATTAAGACCTTGCTTATAGAGATCCTGGGCAGCTTTAAAAACAGTTGCTAACGAGCCAGAAAGGCTGGTTTCTACCTCTGCCCTTTCCTTCATTATCTTGTTGAGGTCAATTGACCTATACTTTTCTACCACATCATCGTTTATCTCCGTTTCTATAACAATCTTTCTTCCACGAGGCATCTTCAATCACCTATTCATAATTCATATTTTATCATATTTTGTTTATACTTTATGAATTTCTGTGTTTTAATATGTAACATATATTTTTTAAATGTTTGCTTTGTTCTTTACCTCTCATTTTTTCCTACTCCTAATGCATGTTTCACAATATAAACCGCAACAATTATAATTATTACTACAATTGCGATGTAAAGAATTTGTGAATTTTTATCAGTTTGGGTCTGATCTTGTGTTATCTCCACATTGCTCTCTGGCACAACAAACCTTCCCTCACGGACTGCCGTATTTCCTTCATTGTCTCGAATTTCTATTCTAAACTCTATAGTCTTATCGCTTTCTAATTCTGGAAAATCGCTGACAAAGGTGTCTAGACTAGTAGCAAATGTCGTAGCACTGCTCCAACCAGAACCAACCTCCAACGGAAGGATGCGGTAGATCACTTTAGTGCCAGAAACATTCACACCACTTGCATATTTACCATCGTCAGCTACCCTTATAGTCATGCGCGGTCGTTTTCCTATCACTGTTATCTCTGTACTCTTTATCGAAGGCGGACGGAGGTCGAATACAACAACAGATGTATTCCTCCTATCTAGATCCATCACAATTGTTTTTTCAAACCCCGCATAGCTTACGGTCCCTTCAATCGTATCTCCAAAAACCTCTGTCTCGTAATGACCGTTCGTCATAGGAAAACTCTCATTGAATATAAAGATGGTAGCTTCAACAGGTTTACCTTCATCATCCACAGAGTCTATGCTTACAGAATGTCTGCGCAGCACTATTTCATAATTTGTATCATTTCTTATGTATATCTTCCCGCTCTCCTTTCCCCGGTAGTACGATGCAACGTAATCTATGAGTCCTGGTGGTGTATAAAACCTCGCCCTTCCATCCTTTCCGGTAAGCTTGCTTATTCCGTTAACAGTTACGGTTGCATTTTCTATAGGTTTTCCATTCTGGTCATCAACTATCATATCCAAAAGATATACGTTGAGATTTAGGTCGATAAATTGGCCATGTGAATTTGCTATTACTGTCTTCGTGGCCTTTGCCTTACCAAGCGTTGCGTTTATCCATATTCTGCAGTCTATCTTTCTTGTTTCTGTTCCTTGATTTGCAATAGAAAAATGCCTAATGCCATCAGCGTTTGTTGGGAGAGGCTCTGTTACAAAATACTGCTCGCCAAAACTCGCGCCTCTGTCGAACATCACCGTTACCAACGCTCCCTCTACAGGCCTAAGTTTTGCATCGAGAACACGCACGTCAAAGGAGTCCGTATATCCTCTGCAATCTATCTCAGCTGCTGAAACGAACTGTGCGAGTAGAACCAAAAACAATACCAATGATAGTTGTTTCATAATAACACACATCTGTTATAAAACTTCTCAAATATAAATATAAAAATACATCTTTTGGCAGGGCTCGTAGTCGAACGGTAAGACGCTGCCTTCGCAAGGCAGAGACTCTGGGTTCAAATCCCAGCGAGTCCATCAACCTAAGAATTCCTTTAAAAATTCGTCTTCTATCTTAACAACCCTTAAACCGGTGCAATTAACCTTCATTTTTAGAATAGAAGAAAAACTCGGCCTTGTTCTTCCGTCATCTCCTGTGATAAGCTCTTTGATGTAAGTACCTGCCTCAGTCCTTATTAAAAAGATGGCCTTATTTTCATTTTTTGATACAAATTTAATATCCAATATTTTTCTTCTTCTATCTATCTTTGCTCTCCTATGAGCAACACGCTTAGGGGTTAGTTGTTCTATTGTTGTTCCGCGAAGCGAGAGTATTTTTTCGATTTCTTCCTCATTTAATGTTCTTTCAAATTCTACATCTACTTCGTACTCTTTATCAAAATGCGAGGAAGCAACCAGTTCTACTGCTCCGCGTTTTACAATCTTCAAATCACTCACAAATACCTCTTTTTTTTCGTTTATCTCTTCTGCAATCCTATTCAAGTCAGGTTTCCTGTTTCTAGCGTGCTTAAGTTCCATGACAAATGGCCTTCCTGCTGTATTTATAACATCTATATCTTCCCTTCCAGACGCGTGCAATGCATAATCCGATGCCTCGCACTCTTTCTTCATAATCTCTCCTATCTTCTCCTCTACGGATTCATACATCTTGCCTTTACCACCGCATCTCTCGCAGCCCTTCCCGCTACATTTTGTGCATATCCATCTAGACTGCGATATTCCACGGACAAGCTTGCAGTATCTTCCAAAGATAAAGAGCTCGTTCGGTTCGATTGAAAATTCTTCCTTTTCAGCATCAAATGTTATTCTTGCATCTCCATCTACACATGGCTTTGCCGTTGTTCTTTGAGCAATGATGCGATTTCCTACACGATTTGCACGGGTTTTTATGCTCTCGCTTCTTTCGATAGCAAAATCCCAAATAAATTCTTCTCTTATAAGCCATTTTTTTGGAACAACTGTAGAAATACTGAATGTCGAATAATTATTTAGTTCATCTGCTGCCCTTTCAACTAGCGATTCAAATCTATCCATCTTATTTTCGCAGATGAAGCAATTCCCTTCTGAAAAAATATTCCCATTAGCGGCATTGCAAAATTTGCATAGGGTGACCATCTTTCTCCTCTAAATCTGTAGCTCCTTATGCGGCTCGGAAGGAAGGGAATTTTTAATCCTATATCCTTCGAGAATCAAACACGCCCTTTTTACCTTCTCAATCCTTCCGGCTGCTGATTTTGATGTAAGCAATTTCTCTGCATAAATTCCAAAATCTGCCAGAGTAGTAGTACCGTTCTCCCCCATGTACTTCAGAACCTCTACAACAAGTTCTCTTCCCTTTTCATCGCTTCCCCATACGCTTAAGGCAAGCGCAACTTGGTTTATAAAATGCGCCTTGTCCGTCTCGCTCATTAATTTCCATCTATCTATTATCTTAAGTTTTATTTCATCTGTGAGATAATCTAGCATTACCCTCACCTCTTTACCCATTTTTTAAAATCCAGTTTTTTTGTATCATTTGTATCAAGCATATAAGCCAGCTCCATAGCTAATGTTATCGCCTTTTCGCTTGGTGTAGTTTTTGTTATTTTTTCTTCTATCGTCTTAGTTGGCACCGTTCCTTTTCCTTTGGTTTTTTCCTTAGCCAACTTCTCGAGTTCTGCGATGTACTTTGTATCAAATTTCTTTCCTTTCTGAACCAAAGCCATTATGCCATTAAGCCACTCATTGAATTTCTTCCTTCTATCCTCTTCAGGCTTTTTCAATACACTTTCGGTTACCATCATTTCACCATAGTCTTCTCTCAAGAATATTTTATAAACACTTTGCACCAAATTCATATCATGGATATCTACTTTAATGAGGACGCAATAGAGTGGATGAGAAAAAAAGGCTTTAGCGAAGCCGAGATAGAGGAAGCAAGAAGGGCAATTTCCATTGCTTGGAAGCATGTAGAGGCAGCAAAAGGAGAGACGCTTATACTGCCAAAGGGAACCTCAGGAAAGGTAGCCGCTTTGGTCTACGCAGTCCTTTCGAATACAGATATCGAAGGACGACCACTAGGGTTCCAAAAAGGCGGGCTCGTTGATGTTACTGACGAAGCAAGGAAAAGTTTTGATGAGGAGGCGGAGATCGGGGAATTTGAAGACGTCCTTGAGCGAATAAGCAAGATTAAGATAGGAAGGGGTCGCTCCGATCCGAGAAGAAGAACAAGTGTGATAAAAAAAGAAAGACACCTCTAAACAGTTTCGCTTGCCGTGAAATCCTTAAGTTCGAACGTAGGTTTTTCCCATCTATGATCCACCCTTTCTACTATTGCACCCTCCGGCCCTATTTTACACCATTCTAAGAGTTCCATCAGTTTTTCTTTATCTCCTTCAGCAACTATTTCAACACTTCCGTCTCTTCTGTTTCTAACCCATCCTTTTAATCTAAGTTTTCTTGCAATGCCCACTGTATTCGCTCGGAAGAAAACACCATGAACCATACCATAAACAAAGATATGTATTCTTGCAGTCATACTTATCAGAGTAGTTCTCCCCTTGCCTGTTCTATCTGAATTCGTGCAGCGTCCTGCTTCCTCCTAAAATCCGGAAGGACTGCATTTGAGAAACGTAGCGGAAGAATTTCATCATATATACCTTCCATCAGCCCAAAAAACATCTCTGCTTTTTTTCTATCATTATGTCTTAATGCTTCGTACATCTCCCTCTTTAACTCTCCTATTGCATCTAGAAGTCCATTCAGATACGGTACTTCACTTATTTCCATCTCCTTAAATGCGGGGATTCTGTTATGCTCTACGGCAGAAAGAACGATCTTTGCTTCTGCATATTCCTGTAAGATATGATTCATCTGTGTCTGAAACTCTTTCTCATATTTCTTAACGGTGGCAAGCAACCTTTCTGCCGCTGATAGATGTTTCTTTGCTTCTTTTATTTTTCCAGCATGCATCGCCTTTATGCAATTCGAACATTCTCGGATAATTTCCCTGCTCCTCGAGAGAAGAAGGTCCATCCTACGCTCTTTTTCCATGAGTCTCTTCTCTATCTCATCTATTCCAAGTTCGATTTTCATGATAAGATCTCAAAGTCCAAATTTTTAAACTTGTCTTTCAATACTCTCTCGGTGATAGTGTGCGCGTTGTTCTTTCGATAGGTGGAAGTTCGATTAACCCGAACGGAAAGCCAGATATAGAATTTCTTAAGGGAATTGGAGAGCTCCTGAGATCCAGCAAGGGCGAATTCGGAATAGTTGCCGGTGGGGGGAGCACTGCGCGAGCGTATGCGGAGGCTTTAAGAAAATTCGGCAGGAGCGAGTATGAAGCTGATTCGATAGCAATAATCTCGACAAGACAGAATGCATATCTCCTTACAGCTATTTTAGGAGAAGAGGCTTATCCATACATTCCAGAAACGTTTGAAGAAGCGCGAGCTGCACTTAACGGACGAAGAATAGTAGTGATGGGAGGGACTGTACCTGGAATCACAACAGATTCTGATTCTGCATTACTTGCGGAAGCGATAGGTGCAAAAAGACTCGTGAACATAAGCAATGTTGACGGAATATACGATAGCGATCCGAGAAAAAACCCAAACGCAAAGAAATTCAAAAGGCTTACGCACGAGCAGCTCATAGCGCTGGCTATAGAAAGTGATAAAAGAATGGCTGGAACGCACTTTGTCTTCGACATGCTTGCATGCAAGCTTGTTGCACGTTCAAAGATAGAGGTTCATTTCGTATCCTGCAAGAATTTCAAGGATATAAGAAATGCAATAGAAGGAAAGGAACACGGCGGAACTGTTGTCCGTTAGTCTTTTATATATTTTGAAACTTCTTTATCAGAAAGTGCTTTGTGCTTTTTTGTTGCGGCTGGTATTACGGATATCTCCACATTTTCTGGATTTAATTTTTCCTCTTGAGTTCTCTTTAGTGCTTCTACTGCAAGTTTTATCGCCTCTTCCATAGTTATGTTTTCCTTATATTTTTTCTCTAGAATTTCGTCAACTTCTTTTTTGCTCGCCCCAATCGAATCTGCTTTGTAGGCTGTCATAGCACCGCTTGGTTCCGCCTCAAACAATCTTGGTGCGTTGTCGTACCCTCCGATAAGAAGAGAGACACCGAATGGCCTCGCCCCCCCATACTGGGTATATATCTGCATAAGGTCGCAAACACTCCTAGCAATTGTTTCGATAGATGCGCTTTCGTTATATACTATTCTATGCCTCTGTGCATCTACTCGAGCAGTTTCTACTAGTCTTCTGGCATCCGCAATAAGCCCGCTTGCCGTTACCGCTATATGGTCATCTATTTCGAATATCTTTTTCAGGGATTCCGGAACAACAAGCTTCGAATGAATGGATTTAAATGCAACGAATATTACTCCATCGCTTGCGCATATCGCAATCGCAGTTGCACCTCTCTTAACAGCTTCCTTTGCGTACTCTACCTGAAAAAGCCTGCCATCCGGACTAAAGACAGTTATGGCTCGATCATAAGCCTGCGGAGATACTCCGTACATATAAATTTCACCTCAGCAATCAATAATGCAATAATGAATGTCATAAATATTTAAATGCTTGGTTTCGTATCTAAAGTTTCCATCTTAGCAAGGCACCCAGCCCACCAAAGTTTTTCAGTTTAATACCTGGGTCTCCTTCAGACGATATTACTACCACATCTACACCAGTTTTTTCTGCTTCCTCTATAAGTTTTTCAACATCGGCAGAGGTTCTTAGGACGGTATCTAGAATGAGAAGCTTTGCCACGGCTCCAGCCTCGACTGCTTTTCTCACTTCGTCCATACCATAGACTGCCTTTCCTGTTTCTCTGTAGATCTCAGTAAAAAATTCTTCAACCTCTTTCTCCTCTCTCTCGTATCTTGCCTCGCCAACGGCCTTTTCAATTATTCCTCTCTTCAGCAACTCGTTCACTCCGCTTGGCTCTGCATAGCTGCACGATTCGAATATTATACGCCTTACAAGTTCTGGATTCTTCTGCTGAATAAATTTCTTTAGATTATCCTTTGCAAAGCCAGGACCTGCAACAACAATCCTCCCTTCCATTCGCTCGAGTTCAGCAGTTATCTTTCCGAAATATTCTCTTTCCTTCTTTTCGAAATCCTCCTCCCGCTTTCTCGCAGGATTTCTTATCTCCATCCCGTAATCTATACCGTATGGCTTCAGCGTTGCGAAGAGTGCGTGCTCCTCATCAAGAACAATAATATTAAGCTTCGGCCTTCTCGTCTCCTTTTCCGCTGTCCTTATCCTCTTTATCTCATGCTGCATCCATTTCTTCTTTATCTTTATTGAATCTCCTGCAGCAACTTCTATTGTATGATGCTTGCCGAGTTGGACATACTCCTCAGGAGAGCCCCAGACTATTGTTCCAAGCACGCGAAGGCGGTTTGACGCCCCTGCAAATTCTACATTCTCGACCTTCACGCGAATTGTTACATGCTTTTTCTCTTCTTTCTCTCCTACTCTGTAGGTTCGGAATGTACTACCCTCGACCTCATCTCCCTTTGCTATAACCTTTGAAAGATGCCACAGGTCTTCGACTGTATCTGCTGCAACCTTCATCACTCCTTCCTTTCCATCGTAATGAATGATTTTCATCCCTTCTCCCTTCTTATTATTTCTCTTGCCGCAATCAAACCTGTTGTTGCTGCAGGGACTATTCCTCCAGAAACCCCTGCCCCGTCTCCTGCTGTGAAAAGATTCTTCACCTGCTCTGTTTCGAGCCTGTTTGTTATCCGCAATCTGATTGACTTGAACTTTACCTCTGGCGCATACAAGAGTGTTGAAGGGTCGTTCACTCCAGGAATCACTCTCGCGAGGATGTCGAGCCCCTCAACGATATCATCAACAATCCTGGCTGGCATAGCCATAGCGATATCTCCAGGAGTAACATCTCTGTTTGTTGGTTCCACTGGAGAGCGCTCTATCCTTTCCCAGGTTGAGCGATGCCCTCCCTTCAAATCACCAAGTCGTTGAAGAACAGGCTTTCCTCCTCCTATTGTGGTAGCAAGCATGCAGATGCTCCTTCCATATTGCGTAGTATTTTCGAGCGGTTGTGTCAGCATTATTCGAACGAGGAAGGCGAAATTTGTATTACGGGACTTTTTTTCCTTCATACTATGACCATTCACAGAAACGAATTTTCCATAGTTCTCAGTTATGACAAATCCGCTCGGATTTGTGCAGAATGTGCGAACGAAATCATCATACCTTGCGGTTCGGATGTGGAACTTTGGATCCCAGCTTATCTTCGTAACATCGTCCATTACTTCATTTGGAACTTCGACGCGAACGCCGATATCAAGCGGGCCGTAACGAAACCCTATATTCTTTCTCATCGCAAGTTCAAGAAGCCATTGGGAGCCTGCACGACCAGGAGCGAGAATAACATAATCTGCGGCCAATATTCTTTTCTTTCCTTTTCTTTTTATCTCTACTCCAGCAACCTTATCGTTTTTCACGATTACATCTGTTGCGCTTGTCTCAACCAGAATTTTTACACCATGCGATTCCAGTCGCCTTTTCATGGAGTTAATAACGTTTGGGAGAATGTCGGAACCTATATGCTTCTGCCTGATAGGAAGAAATCTTAATCCAGCAGTCATCGCGCGAACTTCAAGCTCACGGGCCTTTGGATGAATCTCTGCCTTCTCTGGCACTCCATTTTCTACAAATATACCATCCACATAAGAGATCAGTTCATTCGCTTCCTGGCGAGAGAGGAATTCGAGAAGGTTTCCTCCAACCTCAGGATGAAGATTAAGCTTTCCATCAGAAAACGTTCCGCTCCCACCCATCCCAGATATATAGTTTGGACCTGCGGAATCCTCTCGTGCTATTGCTCTTTTCCTCTTCTCTACATCAAGACCAGCTTCGACAAGAGTAACATTAAATCCTTCCTTTCCGAGCTCATAAGCAGCGAACATCCCAGCAGGTCCTGCTCCTACTATGACAACCTTAACGGCATCCCTGACCATGCTCTCATGTGGTGCTCTAAATTATAAATTCTTTCTGTTGGTTAGACTATATACTCGGAAGCTTTGCCGGTTCCCCTTTTGCTATGGTATATACATCATACACTATCGCAAGACCTAAAATGAGCGGCACTACCAGAATAGGCGCACAGCAAATACCACCAAGGCCATAGCTGATAATCGTTCCTGAAAGATATACAAAAAGAATACCTCCAACTATAACCCACAATGCAAGGAGATACAATATCCCTCTTCTTATTTCACCAAGATAAAAGTATCCTACTGCAGGTGCACTGAGTAGGAGCAAGCCAAGAACGCTTATCAGCGCAGCAATACCAGGATCTTTTTTCGTTTCAGGCGGCATAATGAATCACATTTATTTTAGGTTGATGCAAATTTAAAACCATTACCATCACTTCATAACACGAAAAGGCGTGGTGTTACTTTCAGTTTCTGGTTGTCTCATAAATATATCTGGAAGTAGTTTTCGAATTAATTTGCAACAGGCTCGGTCTGTCGCCCAACCAACAGATTTTTATTCGCTTTTGGATCTGCTCCTAGTTTCCTTTTCACCTCTTTCCATTCCATCGGTTCCTTCTCATTCAATGGATTCGAAAGCTCCACCTTCTCCTTAATCCGAATAGTAAGAGAATTAAACTTATCTATTAGTTCCCTTCTTTCCTTCACCAAATACCAGTCTTTCCCTTTTTTGCGGAATTCTGCCCTGTACATTTTCAAGATCATATTAGTAGTATTTTCTATCATAGAAAGTGCGGCCTTGTAATCCTTCTCCTCGAGCTTCTTATTCACGAAATTTTCAACGATTTCTCCAAGTGCTTCAGCAGCCCTCTCTCGCATATTCTTATTCTCATCTTTCAATGCATTAATCAAAGCAGGGACTGCCTTCAAAATCTCAGTACTACCAGGATTTGCTTCCCCAATTTTTCCAAGTGCCCCAGCAGCCTCCCTTCCTACATCCTCATTCTTATCTTTCAATGCAGCAATCAAGGCAGGAACTGCTCTTATATCTTCTAGACAACCGAGTGCCATTGCTGCCCCATGGCGTTCTTCCCATCTTTTTCCATTCTTCAGCATTTCAATAATCGTTTCAAGCTGTTCCTTATTTACTCCGATTTCTCCAAGTGCCTCAGCAGCCTCCCTTCGCACATTCCAATTTTCATCTTTCAATGCTTTAATCAAAGGAGGAACTGCCTTCAAAATCTCAGTACTACCAGGATTTGCTTCTGCAATTTTTCCAAGTGCCTCAGCAGCCTCCATTCGCACA
>Ga0136652_1001072_pt1 | contig 12114 bp, 9 predicted proteins | sample ConPoolayeEmetaG_FD_94864 | JGI IMG/M metagenome (GOLD analysis project Ga0136652, IMG submission 94864) | Hot spring microbial mat communities from California, USA to study Microbial Dark Matter (Phase II) - Cone Pool mat layer E metaG... ...
CATTGAAGTCTGAGAATTTATCTCTAACACTTGAGAACAAATGGTGTCATGCTGAACTTGGTTCAGCATCTTGTTTTGTCCAAAAGGTGAGATCCTGAAACGAGTTCAGGATGACAAATCTGTGAAATTTCAAATATTTTTGTTTAGAGTTTAGGATTTCGAGTTTAGCATTTAGCTTCTTTTGAGCCATCGTAGGGCCTTTTTCCCAATATCCGTGCGATAATGGACCCCCTCCCAAGATATCTTCTTCACCGCTTGATAGGTATAATCGATCGCATGAGGAATATCTTTTCCCAACCCTGTCACACCCAAAACCCTTCCTCCATTGGTGATCACTCTTCCTTCATTGATTGCTGTCCCTGCATGAAAGACAAAGATGTCTTTCATCCAGGAGACCTCTTCAAGTCCTTCTATTCTTTTACCCTTTTCATAATCTCCTGGATAGCCCTTTGATGCCATCACCACACAGACAGATGCTCTGTTATCCCAATCGATTTTACATTGAGAAAGTGTCCCATGGATACAGGCCTCAAGAATGGGAACAATATCGTCTTTCATTCTTACTAAGACAGGTTGAGTCTCTGGATCCCCAAACCTGGCATTAAATTCTAACACTTTAGGTTGACCATGACGAATCATCAGTCCTGCATAAAGGACTCCTTTGTAAGGCCTCCCCTCTCTCCCCATCCCTTCAATAATGGGTTTTAAGATCTCCTCCATAATCTTTTGGTTCACCTCTTCTGTCACTACAGGTGCAGGGGAATAGGCGCCCATCCCGCCTGTGTTAGGGCCTTGGTCTTCATCAAAGACAGGTTTATGGTCCTGTGAGGATGCAAGAGGAAGGATGGTCTTTCCATCCGTGAAGGCAACATAGGAGGCTTCTTCTCCTATAAGATATTCCTCAACCACTACCCGATTGCCTGCCTCTCCAAAAACCTTTTCTACCATTATCTGGTCAATGGATTGAGTGGCCTCTTCTATGGTCTTGCAAATCTTCACTCCCTTTCCTGCTGCCAGCCCATCTGCCTTGACTACAATGGGAGCCCCCTGTTTATGGACATAGTTAATAGCCTCATCTCGGCTGGAAAAGATCTCATAGGAGGCCGTAGGAATGTTATATTTTTTCATCATCTCTTTGGCAAAGGCCTTACTTCCCTCGATTTCTGCTGCCTTCTTATTGGATCCAAAAATCGTGAGCCCATTGGATTCGAAAAGGTCTACAATCCCGTGGGTTAAGGGCTCCTCCGGGCCTACCACCGTGAGATCAATCTCCTCTCTCAATGCAAAATCAAGCAGGCCCTTTAAGTCGTTCGCTTTGATTGGAACGAGGGTTGCCTGTTTGGAAATACCTGCATTCCCAGGCGCGCAATAGATTTTTGAGACCTTTGGGCTCTGGTTAATCTTCCAGACCAGGGCGTGTTCTCTTCCACCACCCCCCACAACTAATACCTTCATACAATATACCCTCGTTTTCCGTGTCGCGTGTCACGTGCCCGAGAAAAAATAGTTTCTATACGGACACGGTCCACGGTCACGGATGACGGACACGTTCTTTTAATGACGGAAGTGTCTCATCCCTGTAAAGACCATAGCGATATTATATTCATCAGCAGCCGCAATGACCTCATCGTCCCTGATAGAGCCACCAGGCTGAATGATCGCTGTGGCCCCTGCCTCTGCTCCGGTATCCACTCCATCTCTAAAAGGAAACATTGCATCTGAGGCCAGCACCGTTCCTTTAGTCGAGGAGCGTGCCTTCATCACGGCCAATCGAGTTGAATCAACACGACTCATCTGGCCTGCCCCTATCCCAATGGTTCGGTCTTCGCGAACAAGAACAATGGCATTTGATTTAACATGTTTTGCAACCTTCCAGCCAAACGCCATGGCCCTCTTCTCTTCTTCTGTCGGTCTCCTTCTTGTGACTACTCTCCACTGGTCCATGGAAACCTTTCCTAAATCTCTATCCTGAACAAGAAGACCCCCCACAACCTTTCTTAAATCAAACCCCTTCTGAATGACCATTGGATTAAGTGGAGGCGTCTGAAGGATCCGAAGATCTTTCTTTCCTCTCAAGATGTCGAGGGCCTTTGGGTCATAACCGGGTGCAATAATGGCTTCGAGAAAGAGATCCATCATCTCTCTGGCTGTCTCTTCATCCACGATCCGATTAAACCCAACCACCCCACCAAATGCAGAAACGGGATCACAGTCTCTGGCCTTTCTATAAGAATCGGCTAAATTCTTATGAGAAATGGCCACCCCACATGGATTGTTATGTTTAATGATGACCGTCGCAGGCTCTTCAAACTCTTTGACTGTCTCATAGGCAGAATCGATATCGAGGATATTATTAAATGAAAGTTCTTTCCCATGGAGTTGTATGGCATTCGAAACAGAAGGCTCTACTACCATACGCTCTCGATAAAAGGCTGCCCTTTGATGTGGATTCTCCCCATAACGTAACTCCTGAACCTTCTGGACCTGAAAGGTGTAGGTCTCAGGGAATTCTGAGACCTTTTTCCCTCTTTCGATCTGACCCAGGTAATTTGAGATGGCTCCATCATAGCGTGCGGTGTGCTGGAAAACCTTCTTGGCCAGCCTGAAGTTCGTTTCTAAAGAAATCTCTCCACTCTCTTTCAATTCGGAGAGGACCGATTCATAATCATCTGGATCAACCACCACCGTCACATCAGGATAATTCTTAGCAGCAGAGCGTAGCATGGTGGGTCCACCGATATCAATGTTCTCAATCGCCTCCCCAAGGGTACAGCCCTCCTTGGCTACGGTTTCTTCAAAAGGGTAAAGATTGACAGCGACCAGGTCGATGGGAAGGATTCCATGCTGGTTCATCTTCTCAACATGTTCCTTTTTAGAGCGCTGTCCTAAAAGGCCTCCGTGGACTTTTGGGTGGAGTGTTTTGACTCTTCCATCCAGCATTTCCGGAAACCCGGTATATTCAGAGATGTCCTTTACCGAGATCCCATTTTCTCTCAAGGTCTTTGCCGTCCCTCCGGTTGAGAGGATCTCTACTCCCATCTCGGCTAATCCCTTTGCAAACAAAACGATTCCCCTCTTATCCGATACACTGATGATGGCCCTTTTGATTTTTCCCATAGATTCTCCTCCGCTGAAAGTTAGAAGTTCACAATAAAGGAGAAAAATATAAATCCAAAATCTCCGAACACGTTACTCCAAACTTTTATTTAAAAACCCAATTCCTCTCCCACGAGAATGATCAGAATATCTGTAAGCGATGGCCTTCGTTCCAGAATTGAGATGATGCAACAGATTCGACTGGGAGAATTACAGTCCACACATCTTCCCAATTTGGCACAGGGAACATCAATATTAAGCCTTCTTGCATTAAGCGGGGCTGCCACATTCTTTATCCTCTTGATGGCCTCCCCAACATCTTCTACGATTTTGTTAAAACCCGCAACGAGTATCACCTTCCCTGGGCCAAAATGGATGGAATTGACCCGATTCCCAATTCCATCAATATTAACCAGTTCTCCATTGAGTGTGATGGCATTGACACTACTGATAAAACAACCCGAGGTCATCTGAGATTTTCGGATCTCGAGAACATCCTCTTTCGAAAGTCCTGGTTTCCAGTGATTGTAAAGGGAATGACCCTTAGCCTCCAGACTCTCTAAGATTCCCAATTCCCTTATGGTAACTGAACCGCCTATTCCAATCTTTTGTCTCGGGTCTATATTTTTTAAGACCTCTGCCACAGCCGATTTCTTATCTTTTACAAAAACCGCTTTAAAACCATGTGCCTCCAGTTTTTCGATCGCTCTCTTTGACCTCTCTTCAATCCACCACTCCTTTATCGGATCCATAAGATGCCCCCTTCTTCGCTGTCAAATTGTTGATAAATCTTTTATGACAAGTTCGAACCATGAAAATTAGTACCCCCCTTTTTTCCCCTTTGGTAAAGGAAGGATTGAAGGGGGTTAAAGTTTTATTTTCCAAGTATCCGTCTATAAAATATTACAAAACGGGAATCATAAAATTGAAAAATACTGTTCTAATTCGTAATCGGTAACCCGAGCCCTATAACGTTCCCACTCTACCTTCTTATTTTCAATAAATTGATGAAAGACATGATCCCCTAAGGTGCGCCTCACCAGGTCACTCTTTTCAGTAATCTTAATAGCCTCATATAGGTCTTCTGGAAGGGATTCGATCCCATACGTTTTTCGTTCTTCGTCGGTCATCTCATAGACATTTCGTTCGATCGGGTCTTTTAGGGGATATTTCTTCTCAATCCCCTCGAGACCTGCAGCAAGCATCACTGCAAATGCCAGATAGGGATTACAGGCTGGATCAGGAGACCGATACTCTATCCTTGTCGATAACTCCTTTCCAGGTTTATAGACAGGGATTCGAATCAGATCAGACCGATTCCGCTGGGCCCAGGAGATATAGACAGGAGCCTCATAACCGGGGACTAAACGTTTATAGGAGTTAACCCACTGATTGGTAATCAACGTGATCTCCCTTGCATGTTTCATCAGGCCTGCAATATAGTGCTTCGCTATGCTCGAAAGATGATATTTATCTTTTGGATCAAAGAAAGCATTTTTCTTTCCCCTGAAGAGAGATTGATGGGTATGCATCCCGCTTCCATTGACCCCGAATATGGGTTTGGGCATAAAACTGGCATAGACTCCGTTTTTAAGAGCAACCTCTTTGACCACCAATCGATAAAGCATGGTGCTATCGGCCATGGTTAAGGCATCTGTGTATTTGAGGTCTATCTCATGCTGACTTGGGGCGACTTCATGATGAGAATATTCAACAGGAATCCCCAACTCTTCTAAGACAACCGCTGTTTGTTTCCTTAGGTCACTCGCCACATCAAGAGGAGTTAAATCGAAGTATCCCCCTGAATCGAGGGGCTCAGGTCTTCCAGTCGATTTTTGAAAATAAAAATACTCAAGTTCTGGCCCTACATAGAAGGTAAACCCCATCCTGCTTGCCCGCTCTAAATTCTTTTTCAATACCCAGCGAGGGTCTCCCTGATGTGGCCTTCCATCTGGTTCTAAGATATCGCAAAACATTCCAGCAATAATATAATCATTTGTCTTCCATGGAAGGATTCGAAAGGTGGTGGGATCGGGCATGGCGACCATATCACTCTCATCGATTCTGACAAAGCCAAGAATGGATGAACCATCAAACCCCATCCCATCCTCCAGGGCTCCCTCCAGTTCACGAACAGTGATGGCAAAACTCTTTAAGAACCCTAAAATATCTGTAAACCAAAGTCTGATAAACCTCACCTGCTTTTCTTTTGCAATTCGAAGAATATCTTTCTTATTAAAACTGGCCATGGGGAGCCTCCTGTTCTTAGAAATTTACTATTATGTTTATCATAATCCCCTCTCTAAGGTCAACCTCAGAATAAATAATGTAAACCATTCATCCGAAGGGTTCAAAAATTATTTTCAGTCACCTCCTTCTTAATAAGAGGTTTCATTGACAGCCCTTTAAAAACTATACACAACTACCTCCGCCTCAATAGGCAGTTTCGAATGATTAGGAACCCACCCCTGCCAAGTCAAAAGGGGGTTCATAAGTAAAAAAGCCCTCCTACCCTCAGCGAAAAGAGGGCTTAGTAACGATAATAAATTGTAGGGTAAGGGCTTGTCCCTTACTTGAAGAAAGGTAACCCAAAAGAGAGATTTTCATTGACAATAAAAAGTTAAAATGTTAATAAAAATTAACCCAAACGGAGGGAAAAAATTGAGGAAAGGAGGTATCTTTATATGAGGAAGATAATTGTTCCCTTAACAATTTTAGTTATGATTATGTTTTTTTTAATCGGTATGGGCGAAGCCCAGGTCAAGCCGGGTTGGCCAAAGTCTGTAACGATCGGGGCAGCCCCTGTGGGAGGAACCTACTACATCTGGGGAGGTGGATTTGCAAAATTGCTTCATGATAAGATGGGAATCCCAGGGAATGTGGAGGTGACGGGAGGCCCGGTCCATAATACCCAACTGGTGGATGCAAAGCAACTTGATTTTGGAATGGTTACTGCAGGTCCTGTCTGGGAAGGATGGACCGGAGAGGGCTGGGCAAAAGGCAAAAAGCATCAAAATCCGAGAGTCATCTTTCCAATGTATGCCACTTACTTCCAGATGTATGCATTGAAGAAGACCGGCATCAAGAGCATCCATGATCTCAACGGGAAAAGCGTTGGAGTCGGTCCTGTCGGTGGAACCCCTGCCACCTATTGGCCTAAAATCCTTGAGGCGGCTGGCGTCAAACCAGCGAGAATTGTGAATGCAGGGTCTGCGGACCTAAATTCCCAACTTAAAGACGGGATGTTGGATGCAAATGGACAATCGGTTGGACTTCCTTGGGTAATCATTACAGAAATTGAGACCACCCATGAGATTAACCTTCTACCCATCCCAAAGGCCGATGCTGAAAAATTCATTGCGAAATATCCTCTCTTTGCAACAGGGGTCATACCTAAGGGGTATTATAAAAGTAATAAGGATCAGGATATCGAAACGATTACCGTTTGGAATTACATGACCGTTCATAAGGACGCCCCAGAGGATTTTGTCTACGAGGTCGTCAAAAAGACTTTTGAAAATGTAGACATCCTTATTGCTGCCCATGCCTCAGCAAAGGAGACGAAACCCGAAGCCATTGTTACCAGTCCAATTCCACTCCATCCTGGCGCAGTAAAGTATTACAAAGAAAGGGGGATTAAACTTCCAGACAAGTTGATACCAAAATAAAAGAGGGTTAGAGGTTTATATGCCCTATTAGAAAAAAACTAAGCGGGTGAACGGTCTCAATTATTGTTCACCCGCTTTTTTTAATAAAGGGAGAATCTGATGAATGAAGAAAAAGTGGTCGACATTAAAGAAGTGGAACATAAACTTGAAGAGATGCACATCAAAGAAGTTGAAGTATCCACTGGACGTGAATTGAAGGGTTTCTTCTCAACAGGGGTCTTCTTGGTAGGTCTTGCGATGAGTCTTTTTCACATCTATGTATTAACGATTAGGGCGATCGACCCCTGGTATTTCCGCACGATGCATGTGGTTTTTGCAGGAGTATTGGTCTTTGCACTGGTCCCAGGGTGGAAGAAAGCAGTAAGAGATCGCATCCACTGGATCGACTATTTATTTATTGGGCTTATCATTGCGCCTGCTGTCTACATCTTTATTGAATTTGATGAATGGATTTATCGGGTGGGAGTGGTTCCCAATACATGGGACTTCTTCTTTTCGGTACTATTCGTCATTGCGGTCTGGGAAATGGCAAGAAGGGCTACGGGTTGGCCACTGGCAATCTTATCTGCCCTTTTTATTCTGTATGGTTATTTCGGGAATTATATGCCAGGTCTCTTCTACCATAAAGGATACTCATGGCCAAGAATGATGACCTATCTCTTCAGTTTGGATGGAATTCTTAGCCTGCCTATCTTAGCATCCGCTCATTACATCTTCCTCTTCGTTCTCTTCGGGGCCTTTGTAGAGGCATCTGGGGCGGGAAAGTTCTTCGTTGACTTTGCCCGCTGCGTGGCTGGACGATTGAGGGGAGGCCCTGCAAAGGTATCTATCATCTCCAGTGCCATTATTGGTACTGCTTCTGGTTCATCTGTTGCTAATGTAGTTGTGGATGGAGTCTTTAATATCCCGTTGATGAAGGCGAGTGGCTTTAAACCTCCTATCGCAGGTGCAGTTGAGGCGATGAATTCCACTGGTGGGCAGATTGTCCCTCCTGTTATGGGGGCAGGCGCTTTTCTCATGGCGGAGATTTTAGGAATTCCATATGCAAAAGTGGCGCTTGCCGCAGTGATTCCTGCCCTGATGTATTATACTGCTGCCTATTGGATGATTGACTTCTATTCCGCCTCGGCTGGACTGAGAGGAATGACCCGTGAGGAAATGCCTATCTTCAGGAAGATCATGGCTGAAAAAGGATACCTCCTCGTACCCATTGTTGTTCTGCTTATCTCCCTAATGGTGTTGATGTATTCCCCTTACCGATCTGCGATGTTTGGCATCATTTCTCTCATCCTTGTGGGCTGGGTGAGAAAGGCAAGCAGGCTCGGTCTCAAAAGCATTTTTCAGACTCTTGCCAAGGGAGCAATGGGATCCATTGAGATTGCAGCAACCTGTGCCGCGGCTGGAATTATTGTTGGCATTCTGACTCAAACCGGGCTTGGGATGAAATTTGCCATGATCATCATTAACTATTCGGGCGGGAACCTCCTGTTGGCTTTAATTTTTTCAATGCTCATTGCCATCATACTTGGAATGGGAATGCCCACGACAGCAGCCTATGCGATTTCAGCATCGGTTCTTGCCCCTGCATTGGTACAGCTTAAAGTACCGGCCATTGCAGCTCATCTCTTCATCTTCTATTTCGCCTGCCTTTCTGCCTTAACTCCTCCTGTAGCATTGGCCTCATTTGCAGCGGCTGCAATCGCCAATGCAAAGCCATGGGAGGTTGGATGGCAGGGAATGAGATTCGCCATCGCTGGATTTATTATTCCCTATATGTTCATCTATGGACCGGCTATGGTCCTTATAGGAACGCCAGGGGAAATTACCCTTGCCATTATTACAGGCCTTTTCGGTACGATGGCCCTGGCTTCTGCAGTGCAGGGGTGGCTTCTAAAAAACGCAACCTGGATAGAACGAATCATTCTCCTCGGTGCTGCCATTACTTTGATCAAACCGGGCTGGGAAACCGACCTTATTGGGTTTGGACTGCTCCTCCTTGTAGCCGCTTATCAATACACAAAATATAAGAAAGGCAGAACCTAAGGTTTTCCATGAAAAGAATTTACCATATTGCAGTCATCCCCGGTGATGGAATTGGAAAGGAGGTGATCACTGAGGGTGTAAAGTGTTTAAAGACCCTCTCCGAGGTCCTTGAGGGGGTTCGGTTTGAATTCGAGGTCTTCCCATGGGGGAGTGATTACTATCTCCAGCATGGTAGAATGATGCCTGAGGAGGGTCTTGAAATTTTAAAACAATTTAATGCCATCTATTTAGGGTCAGTGGGAGATCCAAGAGTCCCTGATGATGTGACACTCCATGGGCTTCTCCTGCCTATCAAGATGGGATTCGACCTATACGTGGGACTTCGGCCCGTCTACCTCTTTTCAGGAGTAGAGTCTCTGTTATCCAATATCTCTGAAGGAGAGATTGATATTGTTGTAATTCGGGAAAATACAGAAGGGGAATATTCGAATGTTGGAGGGATCGTTGGAATTGAAGATCGACAATTGGCTATTCAAGGGGGACTGTTTACTCGAAAAGGAATAGAAAGAATCATAACATTCGCTTTTGAATATGCAAAAGAGAAGGGGAGAAAGAAAGTTACCTCTGTCACCAAATCGAATGCCCAACGGTATGGGATGGTCCTCTGGGATAGGATTTTTAAGGAGGTCTCTTCTCTGTATCCTGAAATTCAAACTGAATCCAGACTAATCGATTCGGCCTGTATGGAGGTCGTCAGAAATCCAAAAGGCTATGATGTCATTGTGGCCTCTAATCTCTTTGCTGATATCCTCTCAGATCTCACCGCATCCGTCACGGGTGGGTTAGGACTTGCTCCAGGGGCCAGTTTCAATCCCGTAGATAAATCTTATCCGGGTCTTTTCGACCCGGTCCATGGGTCTGCTCCAGACATCGCCGGAAAGGGAGTGGCAAATCCCATTGCAGCCATCTTAACAGCCAAATTGATGTTAGATTATTTAGGAGAAAAGGAGGCAGCCGATCTTTTATACCGGGCTGTTCAACAGAACCTATCCGAAAAAAAGGTAAGGACTGTTGATCTCGGAGGTTGTTCAAGGACAAACGAAGTCGGAGAAGATATCATGAGAATCCTCCAATCCTACTCATTGTAATTGGACTTTCTTTCTCAAATTTAAAAGCCGGGGCCACCGCAAATATCAGAAGTCCTCCCAACATACAAAAAAGTCCTGCCAGATAAAGTCCCCATGAAAATGAAGCGGTAATATCCTTTATCCATCCAGTCATCCATGGAGCGATTAATGAACCCAAGAAATGAATGGTATTGGTAAATCCATATGCTGTACCCAGAATTTTATATGGAACGATATCAGGGAGAAGCGAATAAAAGGCAGCCCAATGTCCCCAAATAAAGAAACCGGCCATGAAAAAGAAAAAGATAAAAAGATAAACGTTCATCTTCATCTCCAACCCATATCCTAACAGGAGCATACAAAATGAAATCATAAAGAATTCAATGGCAATAAGAGATTTCCTCCCCCTTCCTTTTCTGGCCATTCGGTCGCTCATCCATCCTGTCAAAGAAAGCCCTGGAATAGCAGAGATCCCTAATAGGCTTGAATAGAAGGAAGATTGAGCGAGGCTCTCTACACCTATTTCTTTAAACATGGCAGGAGCCCATGCCCCCACTACCCATAATGCATAGATGCCTGGAATTCCTCCCAGATAGAGTAACCAGAGGTCTCGGCTTTTAAAAATGATGGAATATGGGAGCTTCTGATCCTCCAGTTCTTCTGGCCTGGATTTCGGAGGTTCGTCAATTAGACGATAGATTAAAAAGGAGGCCAGAAAAGAAGGAATGGAATAAAGGATAAAGACTGACCGCCAACCCCATCTCTCAGAAATCCATCCAGCAAGTGAAATTCCAATAAACATCCCAATTCCCAATCCAATAAATGAAATCCCTTGTCCCAATCCCCTTTTTTTCTCAGGAGTATAGGAAGAAATGATGGGCCGGTCGTTGCTAAAATAAGCCCCTTCCCCAACACCTGTTAAAAACCGAAAGATAAAAAGAGTGGCAAAGGAATGTGCCAGACCTGTAAACAGGGACATTAGGCCCCACCAGGCAGTGCAGAGAACCAGGACGATTTTCCTTCCTATGCGATCACCCAGGTAGCCTGCAGGGAGTTGCATGAGGGTGTAAGCATAAAAGAAAGCAGTCGCCAATATTCCGGCCTTCGCATAGGTCAGTTTAAATTCTTGAAGGATGGGGATAAGGAGTGGAGAAAGGCTTGAGCGGACCATGTAATTGGTCACCCATCCAAAGATCATGATCGTCCAGATGGTATGATATCTCTCCCATTTCACCGGAGTTGGTCCTTCATGGAGTGACTGATCTCTTGGGCGGTCTTACGAATCTCTGAGATGACCTTTTCCATTTTTTGATCATTGAGGCTCGAAGTGAATCCAACTACCCATATTGCAGCAGGTGGAAGGAAGGGAACCTGAATGGGGGCAGAAACTGCCCTGACTCCATTCATATACTCCTCATCATCAATCGCATAGTGTCTCTTCTTTGTTTCCTCTACTTCTTTGAGAAATCTCCTTGGGTCGGTAATCGAATTGGGGGTATATTTTTTTAGCCCCATCTTTTGAACAATCTCCTTAGCCTTTCCTTCCTCAAAGAGGCTGAGAAAGACCTTACCTGTAGCAGCAGCCAGAAGCGGAAGTCTTGTTCCAGGTGGGGAGGTAATCTTCATCTCACGATTCGATTCAACGACCTCTAAGATCGTAATATGATCTCCATTCATGATCCCAAGGAATACGGTCTCCCCAACCTTTTCCATTAACTTCTCCATGAAGGGTCTTGCAATATCTCTTAATTCAAATTTTCTGTAACTCTTCCTGCTCAACTCCAAAAGGGTATATCCCAAACCAAATTTTTTATGAAGAGGGTCTCTGACCAAGACGCCTAACTCCTCCAGAGCAGAGGTAATTCCGTGGACCGTGCTTTTCCCAATCTTCAATCGTTTGGCAATCTCACTGAGACCAAGGCTTGTAGAGGAGTCGGCAAGAAGGTGTAAGATTTTAAACGCTTTTTTAACCGAGGGGGCTGAATAAGCCATTTTACTATTTGTTCACCATATTGAACATTTAGAACTTATTTAACAAATCTATTGATTTTTGTCAACCATATTTTATACTATTTATAAAAATATTCTCGGATGGAAAGGGCCTGTTCTTTTTTGCTGAAAAAGAAATATCGGTTCACTATGAAGAACTACGGTTTCTCTCAGGAGGAAAGGGTTGAACCTACAACTTGATAATTTTAAATTTTTAAATTAGGATGGAAACGTCCTACTAGGCAAACCTC
>Ga0136652_1001073_pt1 | contig 12109 bp, 9 predicted proteins | sample ConPoolayeEmetaG_FD_94864 | JGI IMG/M metagenome (GOLD analysis project Ga0136652, IMG submission 94864) | Hot spring microbial mat communities from California, USA to study Microbial Dark Matter (Phase II) - Cone Pool mat layer E metaG... ...
AAAAAGCTTATTTGAAAGTAGGGTATACTAATAGTTGTTGGTAGCTGAAGGGTTTGGCTTGGGCTTAAGAGGCTAAACAAGACGCAGCCCCCATGAGGGTGCCAACATAGACGCCGTTCCCTTGAGGGAAGGGCGTGTTAACCGGGTGATGGCACACCCATTGCTTCCTAAGGCTCCCGATGAGCCAGAAGCAAGAATCCCCGCAACTTTAGTCGCGGAGAGTGTCAAACCCCTATCGAAGTCAATAATCTTTATTAAAAAAATTATAATAAACTTCGATAAGAAACATTGGACCTAAAAAGGTTCAAGTATATTTTTGGGTTTGAGACACATTTGAAGGGACGGGGAATCCCCTCAAAAAGGGGTCTCCATATGTTCAAGCCGCACTCCTATATTTGTGTGGGTTCCTTTTTTGCGGCTGGGCTCCCTGAAAAATTCTCCCAATTTTTAGCACGAATATGTATAAAAATGAGGGTTTAGGGGAATGGAGAAGCGGGGGGCCAGAACAGGGTCACACCACAAACCAGCCAATAGGAGTTTTGTTTGAATATATGGGGGTCTTAGTCCTGGAGGTGAAAGAAGCACTATTTAGACTCCCTTTGCCAAAAGGGGGAATGATAGGGGAGAAAAACCAGTCACAAAGGGCAGCAACCATATGTTCAAGCGGTACTCCCATTTTGTGGGATTCTCTTTTTTTGTGGTTGAGTTCTTTTAGGGAAAATCCTAATTTTAGCACAAAAATGTGTAAAAATTGGGCTGAAGGGCATGCAGATGCGACGGGCCAGGGCTGGAACAGCACAAAAACCAGCCATATGGAGTCCTGCCTGAACATATGGGCAGCAAGTCAATCTGAGGATGTTCTCCAGCGATTTTTCACCGACCTTTTCACGACCAAAACCTTTTTCCTAACATCGAGATTAAAAATATATACAGAGCAGGTTATAAAAAAATAAAAACAAATAAATTGGCTAAAAACAAATAAATTGGTTAAAACATTATAATAATACAACGAGTGTTGAATTTTGAGGGAACTTTATGTCTTCAGAAGAGGATAACTCCGTGGTTTTTGAACCATGGAGTAGAAAAGCAGGCATAGCAGGAAGCTCATACCTAGTACAAATAGGAAAAGTGAATGATTACTGGTCCATAGCTATATTCCGGGGAAAAGACTTAATATCCGTAAAAAAAGTAGGCACACTTGACCCCAACGTGCTTACCAGCGTTATAACCAGCAGTATATCCTTACCTCTAATGTCCCCTTATGCAATCGTGAGAAGCTTGGGAAACATTATAAACGAAGCAAAAGTGAGAAAATTTCCCATAACTTACACCCCAGGTCCCACTGAGGAACAACCAACCATTCCCACCCCAGAGACCTCTCTTGAAGCCGCTCCCACTCCTGCCCCTACTCCTACTTCTGCTGCTGTAGAGGAAGCCGCTCCAAAACCTCAAACAGATTTTGAGGCGCTAACTGGCTTAAAAAGGGTAGAGCCGTCTAAGGTTGCTGTTCAGGAGGAGTCTGCCAAAATTGCTAAATCCGAAGTTGAGATAAGTGAAACACTGGGTGAGCCTGAATTGGAAGAGGCGGAGGCACCTAAAACCGAGTCCTCAGAGGATATGTTAAGTGAGTTCGCTACGGGACCCAGCACCGCTTTTCGTTCTATGTTCGAAGAGGGAATTCCAGCCGAGCCCAAGGTTCGTAAAACTACTGCTCCCATGATAGAAATTCCCACCTTGTCTCCTTCAGAAATGTGGCAGAAAGGGATTTCTGGTTTAACCTTCTTTTTGGCAATAGCAATATCTTTCGTGAGGAAAAGATATGGTAAAGATTTGGACAAGCTTTGGCAGTATTATTTGGAGGTGGAGACTAAATCTTGGAAGGCTGCTAAAGACATGAAATTTGAAGAGGTAGTGAAGACCATAGTAAATATTGAGAGGTCTATGGGTTCAGAATTAGAGGTACAAGAGTTTACTGATAGTACCTTTAAAGCCAAAGTCACAAAGTGCCTAGGTAAAAACTACAAAGAAAAATACAAGTCAGCACTCCAGCTACCTGACGAGTTTCCCTGCATACTATGTAAAATCAGAGGTGAGGCAGTTAGTCGCAACCTTGGGTATTCCTTTAAACTCATAGAATCGCCAGAAGGATGCCAGCTAGAAATGAGTTCCTCCCCCAAAAAAGAAAAACTAATTATCTAGATTACAAACCAAAAATCTGCTATGAAAAGCATGTTTCCCTTTCATCCAAAGGAGCCTATTTAAGTCTACTATTTGAACCTAATGACAATTCCCCGCAACTCGAAAAATTTAGTATCTAGCGAGTGGGCTTCACTAAAAGTTTTAACCCTAACCTTTTTTAATTTCTGCAAAACACTTACCCTAAATAAACTTCACCGTAGGGTTTGGCACTGTTACCTCAGCGTCACTCATTGTGGGTGTCCATTCTTAGAAAATGTGTTGGAAACTCTAAAAGCGGCGTGTTTGATCTTTTTGACGAGTTCCACCTATTTTTGGGCATTTAACTATTTTTTAGTAATTATTTTGGAACTACCATAAAGGGCTTTAGCTTGCATTGAGCAATCAGCAAGAAAAAATGAGGAGATAGGTTAAAATTTAAGCTAATATTCAAGAGAATATGGGCCAAAAAGGGTGCCTATACTCTCTTCTTATCAAATCGGCGCATATATTGCTGCTGGTACACTTTATTTTATTCCCATTTTCTGTTTTTCCTGTGCTATCAGTTCTCGTCGAAGAATCTTGCCCGAAATTGTCTTTGGTATGCTTTCCACAAACTCTACTTCACGAATCTTTTTGTATGCCGCTATTCTCTCGGCGACCCAATCCATGATCTCTTGTTCTGTGACTTTGCCCTTAGATTCAGGTTTAAGAATTATGAAGGCTTTAGGAATCTGGCCAACGTCGGGCTCTGTTGACGGTTTGCCAATGACTGCCGCGTCAAACACATGCGGGTTTCTGAAGAGGAGGTCTTCTAATTCTGCAGGAGCTATGGACCATCCCTTGTATTTGATCATTTCCTTTAAACGGTCAACAAGATGCTCATAGCCTTCCTCGTCAATATATGCCACATCGCCGGTTCTTAGCCATTTCAAGCCAGTTTTGGGGTCAGTCCAAAAAGCATTTTCAGTATCCTTAGGTCTGTTCCAGTATCCCTTCATAACTTGGGGTCCCATAACAACTAGTTCGCCCACCTGACCCGGTTCAGGGAGCTCCTCTGAGGTTTCAATATCAATTATTTTGTGGAATGTGTCTGGAAGCAGGGTGCCTTGGGATTCCATCTTGCGGCGATACATGGGATTAACCGCAACTACTGGTGAAGCTTCTGTTAAGCCCCAGCCATGCTGCACTATAACGTTTTGTGCGTTGCATTTCTCTTTAGCCAATTTGTCAAACTTTTCAAGAAGGTCCAGCGGTATTGGTGCTGCGCCATTATTGAAGATTTTAAGATCTGACCAGTCATAGCCTTTCACATTGGGGTCTTCTAGGTGCCTCACTACTGCTAGAAATATTGGGGGTACACATAGGCTGTATGTTACTTTGTATTTCTCAATTAGTTCACAGAATTCTTTAACATCGAATCTCGGTACAACTACTTGTGCTGCACCAGTCCATATTGCTGCATTCATGCAGCATGTCATACCGTAAATGTGGTATAGTGGGAGTACCGTCATTGCAATGTCTTCTTCGCTTACTTCGAAAATTTGAGATATTTGGAGCACATTTGATACTAGATTATAGTGGGTGAGCATTGTTCCTTTTGGTAATCCTGTTGTTCCGCTGGTGTATACTAGTGCCGCAAGGTCTTCTTTTGCATTGTACTCATATTCTGGAGGGTCTGGTTTCGTTTTCTCCATGAGTTCTGTCCAACCGATTGTGCCCTCTGGTTTAGGGCCGAACTCTTGAACAATTATGTTTTTGAGTTTTGTCTTGTCTTTAACTGCTGCTACGTTGGGATACATGAGTTGGAAAACTATCATTGTTTCTGCTCCCGAGTCCACTGATTCATACTCAACTTCATGGGATTTGAATAATGGGTTCATGGGGACTACGATGCCGCCTGCCTTTGATATTCCGTAGAAGGCTATTTCCCACTGGATTAGATTCGGCCCATACAACGCTACCCTGTCTCCTTTTTTCACCCCTAGATTTTTCAGCGCAGTGGCGAATTTATCTACCTGTTCTTTAAATTCCTTAAATGTCATTTTTACGGGATGTAGAAATGCTGGTCTGTCTGGGAATCTTTCGGCAGTCCAATCCAAAATTTTGTGGACAGGCACTTCGGGATAGTATAGGTGGCCTCTCTTATATTTTACCATTAATTGCACCTCCCAATCGTGTTTAACACTTACAAAATAAGAATATATTTAATTTTCGTAAAGTATTGCCATAATTTACCTGTTAAGCCAGATTTCTATAATAATTAACTATTTTGCTTATCTAAACAATTTATTCATACAGATTTGTTTTGAGATAGCCTCTTTTACGCGGGCCGATATTGAGAGTATCGTCTTAGATTTTCTTCTCCTCTCCATTGGTAGTGTGAGAAGTCAATAGAGGAAATCTACATCTTTATGGAGTTCAAAAAGTGACTCTGCTGTGTTATCTGTTATGTTAATTTTACTTTGTGTGCTAACTTTTGGAGGTCAGGATTGATTCCTGGAACTCCTTTTGCTCTAGCTATGGTTTCTATGTATAGCTTTAATGCACTATGATACCCATATTCTTTACTTAGGTTTTTATTGAACCCATTCATTTCAGCTAATTTTTCCAAGAGTTTTTTGGATGAAGAACCATACTGTATAGCTACTTTTGAGCGATTCACCAGAGAAGGGGGTAGCTCTATTTTTTTGGCAATTTCCCTCAAAATAAACTTCCTTATATAATCTGAATTGGTTCTCGCGATTTTGTACTGGGGAGGAATGGATGCGACATATTTTACCATGTCATAGTCTAGGTAAGGTAGTTTCAGTTCTATTGAATTGGCCATGCTTGCTGCGTCATCCCTTTGAATATTTGCTTCAGAGATTTCTTTGACATCTCTGAAAAGTTCTCTGTGTAGGGCCTCATAACCCTCCTGTTTTAAGACTCGTATGTATCTTGCGTATCCCCCGAAAAGTTCATCTGCCCCGCCTCCAGACGTGATGAAGCTTAGGCCTTCTTTTTTGGCTTGTTGCGTCGAGAAATATAACGGTAGTGCTATGCTTACTTGGGATGGATTAGTTTCCTCTATCATATAGATTAATCTTGGTAGGTTTTCCTCAACTTTCTGTATTGTCATATACTTTATTTTGAGGGGCAAATCTAGTTCCTCTGCGGCTTGGACTGCTCCTATAACATCTTTTGAATTTTCCGCACCTGAACAGTAAAGAGTTGGTTTGTACCCCAAGTTTTGCATAGTTTTGGCTAAAACCGCGCTGTCTAACCCTCCAGAAAAAAGCACCCCCACCCTCCCATTTCTAACCCTTTTTTCCACCGCTTTTTGAAGAAGCTTTATTACCCTATTCTGCGCGGTTTTGAGGCTTACTTTCCTATTGTATCCCTCTTTGAGACTTTCTAAATAATTAACTTTCACCCCCGATTCTCCAATTATTGCCCAGGATGAGGGGGGTAAAGGGCGGATGTCAAACATTCCTATACTCCAGAGGGCCTTCCTCTCGCTGGCGAAAGCTATCCTCTTCTCATCTTCAGATAAATAAAGGGGTTTGACGCCAATAGGGTCTCTGGCTATGAGAAATGAATTTTTGTAAAACAGTGCAAAAGAGTAAACACCATCTAGAAGCCTTATGGTCTCCCACATCGCGTATGAAATATTTGGTTTTGATAAAAAGAATTTCTCGAAGAGACGTAAAATTGATTCCTTATCGCTCAAAATCTCTCTATTTGCTAATTGCTCTAAATCCTCTTTATTGTAGATTTCTCCGTCACAAACGAGTGATAATTCCAGTTCTTTGCTGCTGAAAGGCTGACCCGCAGTGCTTGAAGCTACTCCTATACCCTTGGAGCCTTCCACAACCTGAACTGATAACCTGTCAATCTCCTGAGCTCTGTAAATATCATGGTTAAGGTCTACTCCTACAAAATTTGGGCCTCTATGCAGTGTTTCCCGTATCATTTTTATAATTTGCTGAAAGATATTTTCTCCCCTTTTACTATAAACACCAGCTATTGAGCTCAAATTTGCGACATCCTTATTTTCCCTAAATCGTGCTATTTATATCATCTATCTAAGATTTACGCTCTGAGAGGATAAGGGCAAATGCCTGAAGAAAACATAGTGGAACCCCTTTTCGAAGGCCTGGATCTCTTCTGTCCAAACTACAATCAAAATATATTTATGACTATTCCCACAGCCTTTAGAATGTTGGGTGTCAATGTTAAAGACAGAAAGACTCTTCTCGAAAACAAAAATTGTAAAAGTTTGTTTGAGGATAACGATTGCTTGGATGCTGAGAACGTTATTAATGTTATTGTAGACTCTATGGGCACCCAGCAGTTTCCGCTGGCAAGTAGACTCCCAAGAATTTATGAAAAGCTAAATGGGATAGTGTTAAGCTCAATATTTCCAACAATCACTTCCGCCGCCATTCCTTCCATCCATTTCGGTTTACCCCCAGAAAGACATGGTGTTGTGGGACACAAAATCCTCTTCCCTCAACTAGGCACCGTAGTAGACACTCTTAAAATGGCTTCCATTAATGCTCCCAGCTACGATCTCCTATACAAGAGCGGAATCGACGTTAAACTATTACTGCTAGAACGGGGAATATACAAAGTGTTGGAAGAAGAGAATGTGGTCCACGCTGAACTATTACCCTGGGAAATAGCCGGCACTGGGCTCTCACATTTACTTGAAACGGAAAAAGTAAGTTTAGGCTATTCAGACATAATAGACGGTTTTTCCCAGGCTAAGAGAATCTTGGAAAAGTATCGGGGTAGTAAAACTTTAATTAACATATATGTGGGTTTACTGGACTCCATGAGCCATGTTTACGGTCCTTACAGTGAGGAGTACAAGTACGCCATAGACCACCTTGAAAAAACATTTCTTAATTTTATTAGACGTTTAGATGATAGTATCGCTGAGAAATCTGTTGTAACCATGTTTAGCGACCATGGTCAGGATGGATTGGAAATGGAAAAAAAGATAACTCTGGGCGAAGAAGAAATTCAAGAAGTTTCAAAGTTTCTGAGATTTCCACCCGGAAGGTCGGGACGCGTGCTACACTTCTACGTTTGGGAAGACTGTTTACAGGATTTGGTGGACTGGCTTACGAGAAAAGTAGGTGCGAACGGTCTAGTGTTAACATTCAAAGAAATTAAAAGCAAGCTTTTGCCAGAAACTAGAGACGCAGACACTATTCGATCCAGAATCGGCGACGTAGTACTTATAATGAAGAGGGGGGCTGAAATGAAAACAGAAAAAGAGGAGGAGGAGAAGGCGGAAATAATAGAGAAGACATTTTTGGGGTCTCATGGCTCCCTAACGTTTAACGAGATAACTGTTCCCTATTTTGCCTCAAATATTAATAAGGTAAAAGAGCTCATCGATTGATTAGAAAATTTTTGTGTGGCGAATGGAATGGTGAAAATATCCGTCATCATCCCCACCCTTAATGAAGAGCGGTATCTGCCTGGTTGCATTAAATCTGTTTTAAATCAGACCCTACACCGCGACGATTATGAAATAATTGTTGCGGATAGTCATAGTTCTGATAAGACTCGGGAAATCGCGAAAAGGTATGCCGACCATGTGTTAAATCTTCCAAGAGAGGGAGCTGGAGCCGCCCGGAACGCAGGGGCTAAAATCGCTCGGGGAGAAATCCTACTATTCCTCGACGCCGACACAATAATATGTAAGAATTTTTTGGAGGAAGTTTTGAAAAATTGTGATGAAAACCAAATTGTTGGTGGTACATGTGATATTTATCCTAGTGACGGCACTCCCTTCGGGAACGCGTTCTTCAAGTTAATTAATATGATTTACAAATTGGTTTTCCTTCTTGGTAAGCCGCATGCCCAAACCAAGTGTTGCTTCTATAAAAGGAATGCTTTCGTTAAGCTGGGGGGATTTAATGAGAATTTGATTGTTACCGAGGATCAAGAGATGGCGTGGAGGGCCGCTAAAATTGGCAAAATCCTTTACCTGAAAACCACGGCAGCATACTCTTCCATGAGGAGAGAGAAAACTTTAGGATATGTAAAAACTGTACTTCAATGGCTAAAAAATTATGTTAGCGTCCTCCTCTTTAAAAAATCGGAACATTTTTGGCGCCCCATAAGATAACAAAACCCAAACAATAAACTCAAAAAACACCCCACGGACTTGCAGCATTTCTTCATAGAAACCTTGGCGAGAAAGACCTCATTTCGATGTTGAGAGCGAATCACCAAACTTATTTATATAATATGATATATGGTAACTTGAAGAACCTAGGCGTCTGGCCCTGGCTTTAAAGGAGTAAATAAAACCAGCGCCGATTACAGTGCCGAGATAGTTGCGTCAAACAAAGGTCGGCATATTTATGAGTTATGGCGGATCAAGTTTGGAAGGCTCTTTTCGAAAAAGGATTACACATAATGGTTCCCCTAACCTCGGCGGGTTCGATTTATTTCCTGAACTGGAATCTTAATAGTGGTTTTAATGAGCATAGTAGATATGCATGTTCACACCACGTTTTCACCCTGTTCCAAAATTAGCATCTACGAAGCTATGGTGACCGCACTTGACCTTGGGTTGTCGGGTATAGCAATAACGGATCACGACACTTTAGAAGGAGCGTTAAAGGCATGTCGCGTTGCAAGCAAATATGGAATCAGTGTTTTCGTGGGGTGCGAGGTGTCTGCCTTTGAAGGCCACATCTTGGCGTATGGAATTTCGGAAACCATACCGTTAAACCTTTTTGCTGAAGATGCACTCGATAGAATTCATGATCTTGGGGGAGTGGCTGTAGCTGCACACCCCTTCAGAAATCTGGAAAACAGTCTAAACAATAAAATATTTGAACTTCCTCTAGATGGTGTCGAAGTATTTAACCACGTGTCAAAAAGAAGCGTTAACAAAGAGGCCAAGTCTGCTGCTGTAGAACTGGGTTTAGCGCAGATAGGGGGAAGCGATGCACATGAGGCTAAATACATAGGCAGAGTAGCAACACTCTTCAAAGAGGAAGTGTATAATGAAGATTCTCTTGTTGAAGCCATAAGGAAAAGAACATGTAAGCCCATTGTGCCAAGAAAAAGTCCAAGGCATAGAGCAAGGTAAAATATGGGTGTCCTCTTTTTTGGGAAAACAAGGCTTGGTGTAATATTTAAAAGTAAAGCTTTTGTTACATAAATCCACGTGTAAAAGGAGGCACGCGCGATTAATTTTGCTTCTACTGGGTTAGGCAGCCACCCCATAGCTGATGCAAAGCAAATTGCACTTGACATAGTTAGCTCCGGGACAAAGATCCCATACTTCCCTCAAACAGTCGAGGATAATATGACATTTCAGTTTCACAACATAATTCCCGGACTCATTTTGGAGAAAGGGTCTGCCAGATTGAACCTTAATGACTACCAGGTAGTTAAGGGACTAGAAGATCTTCGAGGCAAGTTAGTGCTTAAAAAAATAAATATAGAGCCTGGCGGGTTGCCACTAGAAAAAAGGTATCTTAGAGGTTTATATTCCTTGGAAGAAGTCCTTCAAGAAACAGAGGCAGACATTTGGGGCGTTAAAGGAGAAATAACAGGCCCCCTAACAGAGGCTTACAGTGTGGAGGTATTGCCCGGAAGAAAGAAGGCAATACTAGATGAAGAACTTTTTAAACTAGTTTTAGACGTGACCGCAGAGGTTGCATATTGGCTATCCAAAGAATTGCAAAAACTCTCAAGGAAATTCCTAGGTAAAGGGGGAGAAACCATACTGTTTCTCGATGAGCCGCTGTTACCCCTATGTCTTAGAGACAGTGTCGAGCCAGAGGCAAAAGTAAGGGCCATAGAATCGGTTCTATGTAGGATTCGATGTAAAAAGGGTATTCACATATGTGACAACCCCTTAACTGTCATAGATAATGTACTTAAATTAAACATAGATTACTTCTCATTTGACGCAAGAAGGTATCCTGATACTCTTGAAAAGACAGACAGTGAAACCTTGGAAAAATATTTGCGGAGAGGCAGAGGATTCGCTTTTGGTTTAACACCCAACACCCCTGAAGAACTTTTCGGAGAAGAAAATATATACGATATACAGAGGGGGGTAAAAGATCCGTTTGATTTTATCCCCAAGGCAAGTGATATTACAAACAGGATGGAGCATATAGTTTCCCAGATGGAATCCAAAATTGATGTGGTATTTTTACTTCATCATTCTCTCATTACCCCTCAGTGTGGATTTAGAAACTTTAACATCCCAAACCCCTCTGTGGGAGAAAAGATAGTAAAGAGACTTTTAGAAATTCAGGAGAAAGCGGCTGAGGAGGTGAGAGAAAAGTACAATATTGGTTTTTAAACCGTTTCTAACCCTTTTCTTTTTCTCGCTTAAATGCACCTACCAAGTCGCGAAGATGAGCTACCATCTCTTCCTTCAATGGTTCAATAGATGAATAATCAATGTCGGGGCTTTCCTTTAGGAACTCGACAGCCTGAACAACCCCATTTTCTACTAGCACTCTGGGAATAAAATCTTCAGCCAAAAATATACCCTCTGGGGGATTAACACGCTCCAATTTCCTTTCAATGCTTTCCTTTCCGAAAATGCTTGTTTTACTTTCCTTAACTGCATATAGTGAGTGCCCAGAAATAACTAGTTCTCTGACGAAACCTTGCGGTACTTCAATTTTATCCAGCCTAGCCATAATTTCATCTTCACTTAAAATATTTGGCTCCGGCTGAGCTACAGTAACCTTGGGCTGAGCTACAGTAACCTTGGGCTGAGCTACAGTAACCTTGGGCTGGGGCTGAGTCTTAACAACCACTTTAGGCTCTGGTTCCGGTGGTGGTTCTACTGTTATTGGGGATGGTTCCGGTTCTGGTGTTGGTGATGTTACGGGTATTGGTGCCCTTTCAACGGATGTTGAGATTAGTTTTGATGCTTTGCTTGGCTTCATTCCTATTAGGGCTAGGAAGTCTGCTTCTTCGTCAGACTCGTCCATAGCTACTACTTTGTAGCCAAATCCATATTCGGTTCTGAGGGCTGCGGCTTTTCGTGCACCTACAAATTTTTTTCTTACCGGGCTGTTTTTTCCCTTCCAGAGATAGATTTTTTTGTTATTCTCAGCGATAACTATAAGTACTCTATCACTTGATAAGATGCTTTTGTCGAGTTGGTCTATATTATCAATTTCTCCGTCTCCCTTAACATCATAGACTAGGAGGCTCATCATAATCACTTTCTCACACTTTTCTACATCAATATTTGGATTTTGTAAGTATAAAACATTTTCCTTGTAATTTTAATTATTTCCGAGATTTTTTTGTCTTTCGGGCTTAAATTTGAGCCCATTATTCCACTAAATAGTTTTTTGGGCTATTCCCTAATTTGCGACTCTTATTTTTAGGGCTTCAGGAACTTAAAAGTGTTTTAAGTCCGAGTTAAGTATATATCTACGTTTCCCATATTTATGTATTATGTTACCGCAGAAGTTAACCTTATCCAGGAGAGAGGAGGCGGAAATCAGGAAATTCATGGCAGAAACCAAAAGCAAGGAGGAGTATAGAAGGGCGGAGGCAGTCCTCTACAAGGCGGAGGGACTCTCCTACAGAGCCATCGCAAAGAAGATGAACGCAGCATACCTCTCCGTCTACAAGTGGATCCAGAGATACAAGGAGGGAGGGGTAAACGCCCTCCGCACCAAAACCCGCCCAGGAAAAAAGCCCAGAATAACCCCCGAACAGAGGAAAGCCATAGTTCAAACCGCCCTCCAAAGCCCCCAGGCCTTCGGCTACCCCAAAAACGAGTGGAGCGTAAGACTCCTTGCGAAACACCTCACCCAGGAGATGGGAATCCACATAAGCAAGACCCACGTGTGGGAAATCCTCCACGAGCTAGGCATAGCCTACAAGAGAGCTAAAGCTGTGGTTGAGAGCCCCGACCCCGAATACCCGGAGAAAG
>Ga0136652_1001074_pt1 | contig 12108 bp, 12 predicted proteins | sample ConPoolayeEmetaG_FD_94864 | JGI IMG/M metagenome (GOLD analysis project Ga0136652, IMG submission 94864) | Hot spring microbial mat communities from California, USA to study Microbial Dark Matter (Phase II) - Cone Pool mat layer E metaG... ...
ATATATTTGCTTCTCTAATAGGAATGCCAACACCTACACCACCAACTTCAACTACATATTTTTTTCCTAAAATTTTTTGTGCTTTAATTGAAAAACAAAAATTATCCTCTGCTGGTTTATATAAAGAAACTTCCTTTTCTCCATCTTCTACCTGTTTTTTTATTTCTTCTATAGTAATTTCTCTTTTTTTATAATAAAAAATATTTGCTTGTTCACTTACAGGGTCATAACGAAGGATTTTCCAATCTTTTTCTTCTCCATATTCATAAAGGTATGTATATTCATCTATTTTTTTTGTTGGCTTTAAATTGTATCTCCAATATGAAGGTCTTATTATATCCTGATTTGTAACCAATGCAAGTTCTATAGCATCTTTAAATGACCTTTCAAGATATTCTTCATGCCAGTTTTCCCATAACGATTTTGCTTCTCTCCATTGCTGTATCCCTCCTCCAACAAATGCTTCCCTCCCTAAAATATATGATGCAACTTTTGAAGAAAAATGTCTATGATGAACCGGAATTTTGTCTGTTTTATTTTTTTTAAATGTTAATTCTATTATCTCTTTTGAATTCATTTTATCCTTGCCTTCATAACATTTACTCCTTCCATATCAAAAAGAAATTCATCTTTACTAATCTTTACAAAACAACGAGGACACTGAGAAGATATTTTTATACCTTTGCTCATCAGAGTTTCAAATTTCCCTGTTTTAATATCAAAAACAAAAAAACCATTTTCAGTGGCACAATAGAATTCATGTTCATTCATAAATAGTCCACCGATAAATCTACCTTCCAATGGAAATTTTTTCTCTTCAAAATCGCCTGTTTCAATATCCCATAAGAAAATTTCTTTTTCATTTTTCAATCCAAAACATACTCCTGAAGAAGAAATATCTATTATCTTTAAAAAAGGTGTTTCCCATGGTGCCCATTGATTAATTACTTTTCTCTCTTTTGTATCCCATAGAAAAAGGACTGCATTTGATGCTTTTGGTTCTGCTGTATAACAATCAGCATCTATATTTGTTCCTCCAACAAGAATTCCTTTTTTAAGATATATAAAAAGACATGTGGGATTTTGATAAGGAACAAAATTTCTATAAACTTCCATTTGATAGGTAACTGGATTAAAAACTGTAATTGCACCTCCAAGAGTTCCATATTTTGCCATGGTTGCAATATATACAAATTTCTCATCGTTTATCATTGAAATAGGACGATTTTGTTCTTCTCCTATTTCTCCTACAACAGAAGGATTTTCACCAAAAATAAAAGGTTTTCTCCAGTCATATTCTAAAATAACAGCGTTGCCATATAAACCAAGAAAAATTTTATTATTAATGGAGGTGGCACAATTTATCTGTCCAGCATAAAAAGATACTTTAGTCAAAAAAGATTCACAAATTTTATCTTTAAGGTTTATTTTAAACATCTGAGAATTAATAAAATGAGAACCAATAATAAAATCTTCATCAGGTATTTTGTAAAAAAATTGGAAACGCATCCCTTTTGTAGAAATATTATCAACCTGCTTTGAAATTAATTCTCTTTTCTTTAAGTTCAATTTCATGGCAAGTCCATTATCTCCAAGACATACAAATTCTCCATTTCCAATATAATGTAAATTTTGGACAATATTACCTTCAGGAAATCTTTCCCATACTTTTTCTACTTTTTTATCATTTATTTTATAAAGAGAACCTGAAGGATATCCACAACAGTAATAATAACCATCTGCTTTTTCCATTTTAAAACAATGTTCAGGAATATCAGCAAAAATACCTTCAATTTCAAATTTTTTCCAGTTAAAAATACTTACTCCCCCATACTGTTTACCATTAACCAGAACCCTTTCTTCATCTATAAATTTATCAAAAAATGCCTTTGTCCAATCTTTAGAATCTCCATAATATACAATGCTCAAATTTCCTCTATTAGGTTCAAAAACTAAAATGGCTGGTTTTCTCCCTGTTACCAATACCAACATCCGACCATCAGGCAAATCTATAAAATCAGAACAATAAAGTCCTTTTTCAATTCCTGGTATTGTTTCATATTGTTTTACTCTTCCTAAAACAGGGTCATATTCAGAAAAATTACCATCAGGCCATCTTCCAACATAAATTTTACCAGAACGAGATACATAAATTCCACAGATAAAACTTTCTTCCATCACCTTTGCTAATTTTTTGAAAATTCTCTCTGTTAAATTGAATTCATAAATATATCCATTATTTGCTGCAATATAAAAAATATCTCCTCTCCCTTTTATAAAACCAGAATTTCCTCGTGAAACTCCATCAGGAAGAATATATTTTTTTGTATTTAGAGTATCAACATCAATAAGATATAATGCTGACTCTTTTCCTGTTGATGAATAAGTAACACCCGCCATTATGTTTTTATCTGGAATATATTGTGTAAAGTGATTTATAAAAGGTAATCTTGTCTGTGGATTGGCAATTTTTTCAATAATTATTTTATATCCCTCATCAAAATTCTCTTCTTTATAAAATTTTTCCTTTTCTCCAAAATCCATTTAACACCTTTCTTTTTGAATTTTTCATATTTTTTTTATATTGTATCACATATACTTGTGGTAAAAAATTTTGATTTAATTTTGACTTGATAGTATAATAAATTCCAAAAAACAAGGAGGATTACATGAAAAAGGCAGATATTGGAATAATTGGAATGGAAGTTATGGGGAAAAACTTGGCATTAAATTTTGAAAGAAATGGGTATACTGTGTGTGTTTATAATAGAACTGGTGAAAAGACGAAGGCATTTGTAGAAACGCAGGCAAAGGGTAAAAATATAATACCGACTTATGAACTTTCTGACTTTGTAGCAAATCTTAAAAAACCAAGAAAAATTATGCTTATGGTTAAAGAAGGCCAGCCTGTTGATGATTTTATTTCAAAACTTATTCCATTACTTGAAAAAGGAGACCTTATAATTGACGGTGGAAACTCATTTTTTAAGGATACAATAAGAAGAAATAAAGAATTATCTGAAAAGGGTATTTTATTTATTGGAACTGGTGTTTCAGGAGGAGAGGAGGGTGCTTTAAAAGGTCCTGCTATTATGCCAGGTGGCCAATACCAGGCATACCAACTTATTGAAGAAATGTTTAAAAAAATATCAGCAAAAGCATATGATGGCTCACCATGTGTAACTTATATTGGTCCTGATGGAGCAGGTCATTATGTAAAGATGGTCCATAATGGTATTGAATATGGAGATATGCAACTGATTGGAGAATGTTGCTGGTTTTTAAAAAATGGTTTTGGAATGAGTTCCGGAGAAATTGCAGATATAATGAGCCAGTGGAATGGAGAAAATGATATTTTAAGAAGTTATTTAATCCAGATAACAGGTGATTTAATGAAAGAAAAACATAAAGTAAATGAAAGTGAATATCTTGTTGATATTGTTGCAGATATAACAAGAATGAAAGGAACTGGAACATGGACAGTTCAGAGTGCTCTTGAATTACTTGTTCCTGTTCCTACAATTGCATCTGCTGTTTTTTCAAGGGAAATGTCTCAGGATAAAGATATAAGATTGAAAGTTTCTTCACTTTTAAAACTTGATGTTAAAGAGAAATTTGAAGGTTCAAAAGATGAAATAATAAAAATTGCTCATGATGCTCTTTATATTGCAAAAATTTCTTCTTATGCTCAGGGATTTGCTCTTTTAAAAACTGCAAGTAATTATTATAACTGGAACTTAAATCTTGGAGAAATTGCAAAAATATGGAGAGCAGGATGTATAATAAGAGCCCAATTTCTTGATGAAATAACAAAAGCATATAAGGAAAATCCTGAACTTCCAAATCTTCTTGTTGACAAAAATTTTTCTGAATTTATTAAAAAGAATATTAAAAAACTTGCAAAATTTATTGATATATCTCATAAAGCAGGAGTCCCTGTTCCAGCATTTTCAAATTCTTATGATTATATATTACAGATAACAAGTTCTGTTATGTTTTCTGCTCAGGTAAGTGCATTACAAAGAGATTATTTTGGTGCTCATGGATATTTTAAATTGAAAGGAATTGATAATCCTGAAATTTTAAAAAGAGAAGATGGAAAAGAAAGAGAATTTCATACTGAATGGCTTATTGAAGGAAGACCAGAGAAAGAAATTACAAAATAAAAAATTTAAGGAGGGGAAATATGAAATATTCTTATCATTCAATTTGTAGATGGACATTTAATCCTGGAAAAGGTGGATTTGTTCCATCAAATATTAGACCTTCATGGAGTGGAGATAAATTTAACTCTGTTGATTTTATTAGATTAATTGCAGAAAAAATAAGACCGAGATTGCCAGAAAACATTATTATTGGTGTTGAATTACATTATGATACTGAAATAAATGAAAAAAATGTAGATGAGGTTGTTGAGGAAATGAGAAAAAACAATATTTATCTTGCTTTAATCACACCAGGAGCACATTCCTATTTTGCTTATGGTGGAATTGCTTCTCTTGATAAAAATGAAAGGGAAAAGGCAGAAGAGTTTGGAATAAGAACAGTTGATATTACTTATGAAAAAATGGAAAGTGTATTTTTAAAAGATAAAGAACCAACTTTTGTTTTATGGAATGGTTCTTGGGGATATGATATTGCTACACCATTCATTAAAAAAATGTATGAAAATTTAAAAGAAAGTATTGCAGATTTATGTAAATATGAAGAAAAAAAGGGTGGAAAATTATATTTTGCAATTGAACCAAAACCAAATGAAGGACATCCAGCAATGCTTCTTCCTACTGTTGCAAGTGCAATTTTATTTTGGAAAAAATTAAATGAGGAATATGGTATTAGAATTGAAAAAAAAGGGGTTAATAAAGAATTTGGACATTCTGAAATGATTGGACTTGACCATATATATGATACAGTTGAAGAAATAGATAATAAAATGCTTATTCATATGCATGTTAACAGTCAGGGATATAATGATGGAATAATTCTTGGGGGACCTGGAAAATTTGATATTGACCATGGAGCAAGAATAAACGGAATGAATATAGTTATTGCAAAATTAATACAGGATGAAGGATATAATAGATGGAAAGGACATGATATGCAACCAAGACCATATGATAACGAAGAGGACGGAATAGAAAGAGTTATAAGAAGTATTTTATCATGGGAAGCGTGTGAAATTGTTGCTGAAAAAATGGATAAAGAGGAAATTTTAAAACATCTTACTGAAAGAAATACATATAAAGTGGAGGATTTGATTAAAGAACTGGTTGCAGAGGGTTTTAAAATTTTCAAATCTCTTTATGAATGAAATTGAAGAATTCCTAAAACTTATTAAAACTTCTAAATATGTAGTCGCATTTACAGGAGCAGGAATATCAACAGAAAGTGGCATACCTCAATTCAGGGGCAAAGAAGGATTATGGGAAAAATATAGTCCGGAAGTTTACGGAACATTTCCAGGTATAATTTTACAATTTTTAATTTCTCCTTCAAAAGTAGTTCAATTTATTTATGATTTTACATATCCAATTTTAAATGCAAAACCAAATATTTCCCATATAGCACTTTCTCAACTTGAAAAGAAAGGATATTTAAAATCAATCATAACTCAGAATATAGATAATCTTCATCAGGAAGCGGGAAGTAAAAATGTAATAGAACTGCATGGAAATATATATAAATGGAGATGTAAAAAATGCAAAAAAAAAGAATTAATAGAAAAAACAAAATTGATTGAATTTGTATATGAAATTGAAAAAATAAAAGGGAAGAGGAACTTAATAAAATATATTTCAAATTTCATAAAATGTGATTGTGGCGGAAGAAAAAGACCAGAAATTGTATTTTTTGGAGAATTGTTACCCGAAAATGAATTTCAAAAAGCAGAAATTGAGGCAAAGAAATCTGATTTATTTTTGATTATCGGGACTTCCGGACTTGTCAGACCTGCTTCAAATTTACCTTATATTGCAAAAGAAAATAGAGCAAAAATAATTGAAATAAACACAGAAAAAAGTTATTTTGAAAGCATCTCTGATTTAACATTCTATAAACCATCTGGAGAAATTTTAAAATATATACTTGAAAAAATATAAAGAGGACTTGTATGAGAAGAATTTATATAGGAAGAGATGCCTTTAAAATAGATAACATTTTTTACATTAAAGGTAAAACATATCATTATCTTAAAAATGTTTTGAGATTAAAAGAAAAAGATGTCTTTATAGGTTTTGATGGAAGTGGTAAGGAATATAAAATTGAAATTTCAAAAATTGAAAAAGAAAAAATTGCTGGGAAAATTTTGGAAGAAAAAGAAGTTTATTCTACAGAACTCCCTTTTAAACTTTGCCTTTTTCAGTGTATTCCTAAAGGAGAAAAATTTGATTTTATAATTAGAGAAACTGTACAACTTGGAGTTCAGAAAATAGTCCCTGTGATAAGTAGAAGGGTAATAGTAAAAATTCCAGAAGAGAAAATTTCACTTAAACTTGAAAGGTGGGAAAAAATTGCAGAAGAATCTGCTAAAATATCCTGCAGAACTTTTATTCCTGAAATTTCTGAACCCTGTAAATTTGAAGAAAGTGTAAAAGAAGAAAAAGATTTTGGAATTATATTCTGGGAAGGTGAAAGAAAAACTACAATTAAAGATATTGTTGAAAGTTTAAAAATGGAAAAGATAAAAAATAAAAAAATTAATGTTTTTATAGGACCGGAAGGTGGGTTTGACGAAGATGAAATTGAAATGGCAAAAAATAATGGATATTTAACCGTATCACTTGGTAAAAGAATATTAAAGGTTGAAACAGCAAGTGTTGTAAGTATTGCTATTTTAATTTATGAATTTGAAAATTTATAAAAATGCCACTATATTTAATTTTTTTAACATCTTTTCTTATAGGACTTTCTGGAGCTATAAGCCCAGGACCGCTCCTTGCAATTACAGTTGAAGAAACAATAAAAAGAAATTTTAAAGCAGGGCCAATTATAATAGTAGGACATGCTTTACTTGAACTTTTTATGGTTATTTTTCTTGTTTTAGGTTTTGGAAACTTTTTAAAAATGGAGAAAGTTCAAATATGGTTAAGTATTTCCGGAGGTATTTTTCTTATATACTTCGGTGTTTCAACCTTCTTCTCAACATCAAAATTCATAACAGAAAACTATAAAAATTTGGAATTAACAAAAAACCATTTTTTGATTTTTAAAGGATTTTTTGTAAGTTTAAGTAATCCTTACTGGACGGTCTGGTGGATAACTATAGGGATTGTTTATCTCTCTTTTGCACTTCCTTATGGTTTTTTAGGTATCTTTTTATTTTTTATTGGGCACATACTTTCTGATTTTTTATGGTATAGTTTTATCTCTTATTTCATCTACAAAAGCAAGAAAGTTATTAATAAAAAATATCTAAAGTATCTATCTATTTTCTTCGGAATTTTTCTTATAGGATTTGGAATATTTTTAATAGTTAAAAAATTTATTTAGAGAGCCCACATCTTGAGCACATTTTTATCCCTAAACTATCAATTATAAAAGTTGACATTTTTCCTTCACAATTTACGCATCTTTCTTTCCAAACAAAATCTATAGGTGGCTTACACTTAACTTCATTTCCACACCATATGCATTTAATTCTGTCTTCCAAAATTTTAAAAACTGCAACATCTCCTTTTGTACATTTACAATAAAGACCTTCTATCCTATCTTTATAAATTTCCACCATCCTTCACCCCCCATTTTTTCTTAATTATACGAGTTTAGAGACTATAATTTCTCCTATTATTACAAGGTCTTCAATTTCAAATATATCACTTGCTTTTTTATTAAAAAATATTTTCAAATCAGGTGGGAACTCTTCATCCTCAGGGATAATCTCAAAAATAAAAAAAACATCAGAGAAAATATTTAATTTCACTGAAAATTCCGAAATTTTCCCCCCTCCAACTTCAATCATCTTTTTAACAAATCCTTCAACATCTTTCCCGTATTTTTCAATTAATGGTAAATAAATTCTTGAATAAATAGAAGGGTAATAAAATGGACCTTCTGGAAGATTTTTAAAAGTAATCATTTCTTCTGAATAAATTTGAGAATCCTTACATATATAATGAAGAACTAAAATTTTTTCTCTATATTCTATTTCTGGATTAAAATTTGCACTTGTTAAATCAATTTCCAGTGGTCTATTAAGATAAGAAAGAAAAATTTTGTTTTCTTTGAATTTCACAGTTTTTTTCAATGTGCCTTTTAAAAAAACTTTTTTTACTTCTTCAAATGCATTATTAAATGCTTCTATATGTGACATTTTAAAGTTTTAAATAAGAATCAGAATAGATTGTCTTTCCCTGAAGAACATTTACTGTTTTTACATAATCTATTTCATCTTCTGAAAGAGAAGAGATGTCTACATCTTCATCCATTACTCTCCATATTAATTTTTTTATGTTTTCTTTTTCTCCTCTTACAATAGATATCAATTCTCTATCATAAGCATCAATAATAGCACTATCCATTCCATATTTCCATAACATTACAATGTATGTTCTGTTAATCAATCCTCTTAGTTCTTTTAAAGCACCATTTGAAACATTTGAAAGTCCACAGGTAGTATTACAATCAGGAAATAACTCATCAAACATTTTCATAAATTCAAGAGTTGCAACCACCTGTTCCTGTTGAAATCTTACAGGAAGAACTATAGGGTCAAAATATACATTAGAATGGGGTATCTCATATTCATCAATCTTGGCAAGGAAATTTGCTGCTATTGCTCCTCTTTCATTTTCATCTCTTGGCATTCCTTCTTTCCCTAAAAGTAATCCAATAAATTTACAATTATATTTTTTAACAAGGGGTAAAAGTTCCTCCATCCTTTCTTCAGTTGCCTGTATTGAGTTTATAATTGCTCTTTCTCCTTCTATTTCAAGACCAACTTTTAATGCTTCAATATTTGTAGTATCAAGTGAAAGAGGTAAATCACAAACTTCTCTAACCACCTTTATAATCCATTCCATTAAAAAAGGCCCGTCCTTTCTTGCAGGTCCAATATTTAAATCAAGATAATCCACACCATTATTTTTACTTTCAATCGCTATTTTTTGAATTACTTCTTTTTTTCTCTCTGACATTGCTTCTTTTATTTTCTTATTCATAACATTTATATTTTCCCCTATTAAAATCATATCCCCTCCATTTTTATTCAAAATTCAACATTTTTCAAAAATGCAGGAATATGTGCTGCTTCTCTTGGACCTAAAAGTATTTTCCATTCGGGCAATTCTTCTTCCAGTTCTCCATAAATTTGAGCAACAACACCAGGAATTATAAGAACCTTTTTGCTCAATCTTTCTTCAATTTTTGTTTTCTTTACCAGATTTGCTATTGTTTCAGCATTAAATTTATCGGCAGCCCAAGCAGTTAAAACAGATAAACCTTCTGTATCCTGAGCAAGAAGATATCCAGACATCTTTGAATTTTCTATTTCTCCTGAAACAATAAAATAAGTCAGAGAGAAATTTGTTGTAACAAAAACAGGTGATTTATCATCAGGTTTACCAATTTCATAAATGCCTTCCGGAGTAGTCATAGGTCTTTGTGGATCTGTAAATATATTAAGTCTTTCAATTAAAAGAGGAAATAAAACTTCCCCTCTTATTTTTGAAAGTAAAACTATACTTCCATATTTTGCAATAAAAATTGAAGCATATATTCCTTCTTTTAAATAATTATCAGTCATAAATGCAGGTATTGTTAAAACAGGATATCCCAGTTCTCTTTTTTTCTTCAATATAGCAGCCCTTCTAATAAGTATTAAATTTTTAAATATTTCTGAAATTTTCTTATTTTCAGGATATAAAATAATCTCACTAACCCCAGAACTTTCTAATTTCTGAACCTTTTGAGAGATTTCTTCAATATTTTCACCTTTCACAACAACTGGCAAATTAAATTCTTTAACAATTTTAACAATCTCATCTGAAATATCTGAAGGAAAAACAATTGGTTTTACTTCTTTAGATATTTCAATAGATTTTTTAATATTTTCTAAATTATCACTGATTAAGACTAAATTTTTCCCTGTTTGAAAGCATTTTTCAACAATTTCAACAAATTTCCCTTTTCCACTATCCATTATCCCTATAAACTCACTTTTTAAAACAACACCAACTCTTTCATATTTTAATTCTGTAATATTTTTAATTTCTGTTTCAATTTCCTCATCTTTCATATCTTCTCTTATCAAAACTCCAATTCCTGTTGGATTATAAAATGTCTTTTCATGTCTATATAAAACTGTTTCTCCTCCAAGATTTATTTTTTCATTTTTCCCAACTGTAATGGTTTTTATTGGAGGAGCACTCTCTGAAGCAAGTTGTTTTTTTGCTTCCTCACTAACATATGGACATTGTGCAAGTTCTGCTTTTCCAATTGCTATCTGCATAGCAAACGCAAGACATGTGGGATATCCACACTCCTTACAATTTGTTTTTGGTAAAAGTTTAAATATATCAAGAGGTTTTAAAGCCATTCTTTCCCTCCTTTTATTCTTTTATTATATCACAGAAAAACTTAGGAGAAAATTCAAATAAAAAATTTTTCCCATTCAAGAAGATATTTTTTAAAATCTTCACCATAGATATATTTTCCTGTTTTCCCATTTTTATAAATTACTCTATGACAAGGTATTGAAACTGGATAAGGATTTTCTTTAAGTAAAGTTGAAATATATCTTATCTTTTTTTTCATCCCAAGTTTTTTGCTGATTTCAGAATAACTTTTTGTTTCTCCAATCGGAATTTTCAATAAAATTTGCCACAATTTACTTTTTATGGTATTCTTATTTTGTTTTTTCATTTTTTAAAAATATTATAAAATTTCATGAAAAAAATGGAAAATATACTGGATAAAGTTAAGTTTGATGAAAATGGACTTGTTGTAAGTATAGTTCAGGATATTAAAGGAGAAATTTTAATGGTGGCTTATATGAATAGAGAAGCAATTGAAGAAACATTAAGAACTGGTAAAATGCATTATTATAGCAGAAGTAGAAAAAAATTATGGATGAAAGGAGAAAAATCAGGAAATTGCCAGTTTGTTAAAGAAATATATATTGATTGTGATGGAGATGCACTTCTTTTTAAAGTGGAACAGAAACTTGGTGCCTGCCATGAAGGATATTATACATGTTTTTTTAGAAAACTTGAAAATGGAGAGTTCAAAATAGTTAAAGAGAAGGTTTTTGAACCCAAAGAGGTATATAAATGAAAACACAATTTGCTATTAAATTTGGAATAATTATAGCAGTTATAGGAATTTGTTTTTATCTAATTTATCCTCCTGAAAAAAAATTGAAAAAGGGGCTTGACTTACAGGGAGGAGTTCATATTGTCCTTGAAATAGAAAAGGAAAAAAATATAGATGAAAAATCAGCATCAGATTTAACTGACAGGGCTCTGGAAATTATAAGAAATAGAATAGATGCTCTTGGAGTAACAGAACCTGTGATACAAAAAGAAGGAACAGATAGAATAATTGTTGACTTACCAGGAGTTCAGGACCCTGAAAAGGCAATTGAAATAATAGGTAAAACTGCATTACTTGAATTTAAACTTGTTATTGATGATGAAAATCTCTATAAACAGGCATTATCAGGTAATGTTCCTGATGGATATGAATTATTATATTTAAAAGAGAAGGATGAAAGAGGAATTTATAGAGAAACACAGCCATTACTTTTAAAGAAAGAATCTGAATTAACAGGTAAATATATAGTTGATGCTTATGTAGGATATGACAGAACTGGTTTTCCAGATGTAAATCTAATTCTTGATAAGGAAGGAGCAAAAATTTTTGAAGAAGTTACAGGAAAAAATGTGGGAAAAAGACTTGCAATCGTTCTTGATGGAGTTATAAAAAGTGCTCCCCAGATAAGAGAAAGAATTCCAGAAGGTAAAGCAGTTATAACAGGAAAATTTACTATGGATGAAGCAAGAGAACTTGCGATTGTTTTAAGGTCAGGAGCATTACCTGCAAAATTAAACATAATTTATCAGGAAGTAGTAGGTCCAACTTTAGGGAAGGAATATATACAGAAAGGATTTAAGG
>Ga0136652_1001077_pt1 | contig 12053 bp, 8 predicted proteins | sample ConPoolayeEmetaG_FD_94864 | JGI IMG/M metagenome (GOLD analysis project Ga0136652, IMG submission 94864) | Hot spring microbial mat communities from California, USA to study Microbial Dark Matter (Phase II) - Cone Pool mat layer E metaG... ...
CCTCAGGTTGAAGACTCTGGATGACTTCTTTGCCTCCATCGGACGGGGAAAGGTGGTCATCAATAGAAAATTCATGGGCCGGCTCTCTCCGGAGGGCGAACCGGCCGAAAAAAAGCCGGTTCTGCTCAGTCGGATCATGGATCGATTCGGCGGCAGAGAAGACTCCGGCCTTCGGGTGAGAAACGCCTCGACCGAGCTCGTCCATCTGGCTCGATGCTGCTCTCCGATCAAGGGCGAACCGATCGTCGGCTACATGACCGCAGGCAAAGGGGTGACGATCCATGCCGCCCGCTGCCCGCTGGTGACAAAAGAGATTCTCGCCAGCGAGCGGATGGTCGAAGTCTCCTGGGATTCGGCTTCCGGCGGGCCCTTTAAGAGCCGACTGCTGATCAAAGCGACCGATTCTCCGGGAGTCCTGGGAAAAGTCGCCACCGGGATCGCCAACCTCGACGGGAACATCACCAAAGCCGAGGTCATCACGACGACGGACAAAAAAGCCGAGATTAAGCTCGGGCTCGTCATCCGCGATCTCAAGCACCTCGAGTCCATCATAAAAAAAATCCGGGGAATCAAAGAAATTCTGTCGGTCGAAAGGCTCTGAAAAAGAGGCTCAGATCGCCTTGGCCACTTTTCCGGCACGAAGGCAGCGGGTGCAGACCCAAATTCTCTTCACTCCTTTATCGGTCCGCGCTCGGACTTGCTGAAGATTGGGTCTCCACTTTTTCGGCGAGAGCTTGTGGGAATGACTGACGTTATGCCCGAAGACCGGCCCCTTACCGCAAATATGACAAACTTTCGGCATCGTCTTTTCTTTCTCCGTCAAACGGCCCGAAATTTATACCACAAATCCCAGCCTGAGGCAAATTCTTCCGGAGGCCGGCGAATCATCAGCCGCCAAGGTTGCGGCGCCGTTTGAAGGCCAGAAGCGTGTTCTTCATGAGCATGGCGACCGTCAGAAGCCCGACCCCGCCGGGAACGGGCGTCTGGTAAGCGGCGCGCTCAACGGCCCGAGGATCGACATCTCCGATCACCGTATAGCCTTTCTCGGCCAGATCTTTTTCCCTTTTCTCGTCGTCCCCGAACAGTTCTTTGATCAAGCCTCGATCCCCCGTCCGGTTGATCCCGACATCGATGACCGTCGCTCCCTCCTTGACGAATTCCGGCCGGATGAAGGCGGCCTTCCCGATCGCCCCGATGAGGATATCGGCCTTCGCCGCCACCTCCGGCAGGAACCTGGTTTTGGAATGACAGAGCGTGACCGTGGCATTTTCGTTGGTCAACATGGCGGCCAGAGGCTTGCCGACGATGAGAGAACGCCCGACGACTGCCGCCTCTTTTCCCTCCATGGCGATTCCCTGAGATTTGATCATCTCGATAACCCCCATGGGCGTGCATGGCCTCAGCCCCGGCTGATTGGCCAGAAGGCAGCCCAGATTGAAGGGGTGGATTCCGTCGACGTCCTTTTCCGGGGAAATCGCGGCGATGATCTCGTGGGGATCAAGATGGGCCGGAAGGGGAAGCTGGACCAAAATCCCGTCCACGTCATCTCTCTCGTTGAGCTCCCGGATCTCTTCCTTGAGGGCTTTCGCTTCCATGTCGGCCGGGAAGCTCAGGATATGGGAGGCGATTCCGAGCTCCTGACAGGCTTTCTCTTTACTCCGGAGATAGATCTTGGAGGCGCTGTGTTCACCGACCAGAATGCCGATCAGGCCCGGAACTCGACGAACGCTTTTCTGGAAATACGCCACTTCGAGGCGAATCTCTTCTTTAATTCGATCCGCTATCGGTTTGCCCTCAAGCCAAATTCCCATGGATTCCTCCTTCCGGATTTTGAGCGCTCATTATACCCCACCTTGACGGAATTGGGCAAAACATGTAACTTCGATTTAAGAGATCGGTTGTGATCAGCCTCGCCCTTCGCCAAATTCTCCTGGTTTTGCTCCTCGCATTCTTCGCTTTCGGCTGTTCCTCTCCGCGTTTCGCCGACCAGATGGCCTTCGGGATCTGGGCGGCGGAAAAAGACCTATGGGAAGAAGCGATTTTCCGCTGGAAAAAAGTCCTGGCCGAAAATCCCGCCTCCGTCGCCGCCCATAACAATCTGGCCGTGGCCTATGAAAGAAAAGGCCTCTGGGAAGAGGCCCGGCGGGAATACGAGATCGCCCTCAAACTGGACCCTCAAAATGCCTGGGTGAAATCAAACTTCCGCAAGTTCGAGGAGAACCAATCGGCGGCAAAAAAGAAGGAAGGGGAGAAAGATGAGGAAAAATAGCCTCATCGGCTCTCTCCTGATTTTTCTGGCGGCCTGCTCGGCTTCCGATCTGTATAAAAAAGTCCGGATCGAAATTCCCGCCTTTTCCCCCTTCCGGCTGGATCAATTTCAAGAGCTCGCCATCACAACCTTTTTATCAACCCCGGAAACAACGGGGCTTGACCTCAATAAAGAGCTGGCCGACTATTTCGCTCCCGAGTTCAAGAAGAGATTCCACGGCAAGGTCTTTATTCGGCCCGCCTCTTTCGATAATGAAGAAACTTTCCAGACCCCCGAGTTCTGGAAATCTCTTGATCCCCAGTCCGAGGCACGGCTATATCTGACCGGTAAGGCCGCGTTCTCCCGAGAAACGAGAAAGGCCGTCATGAGCCGACCGGGAGACCCCCGGCAGGACGAGCTGGCTCCCCAGAGATCGATCGCCGAGCGGACCGTCTTTCATCTCGACCTTGCGGTCTATCTCATCAAAGCGGCAGATGGGGAGATCCTTTTCACCAAGACGTTCAAGGAAACGCGGGCCTACACGAATCCGCGCCAGAAGAGCGATTTTGCTTTTTACGACCTCGTTCAGCGGGTGAGGAAAAAACTTTTCCGCCCTTGGTTCGGCGAAGAAAGCCTTCAGGAAAGGTATCTTTTGACCAGATGAAAAAGCCGGGTTTTCTCCCCCTGGGAAAAAAATTTATCGGCCTGCCCCTCCTTCTTTTTTCCATCATCGCAACCGGCTCGGCCCAGCAGTGGTTCTTTTATCCCTATTACGGGAAGAACCGCATTGCCTATGAGGATTTCCAGTGGAAGAAATACGACACGGAGCACTTTGAGCTCTATCATTACACCGAGGATCTCCGGATGCTCAAAAGCCTGGCCGAGCTTTCGGAGAACGCCTACCGGAAACTCAGCGAAACGCTGAAACATCAGCTCAGCAACCCCGTGCCGCTTATTTTTTACACGACCTACACCGATTTCGAACAGTCGAGTCTGTTCCAGGTCTCGGAGGGCGTGCTCGGCGTCAGCGAGCCCGTTCTCCATCGCATCGGCCTGCACGGCGACCTGTCGCTCGACGAGCTCGGCCGGGTCATTGAGCACGAGCTCACCCATGTGTTCGAATTCGACATCCTCTGGGGAGGGCCAACCGCCTCCCTCTATGCGTTGAATGTTCCTCCGCTCTGGCTTTTCGAGGGGCTGTCCGAATATGCAACCGAGCACTGGTCCACCTGGTCCGCCATGATCGTGCGCGACGCCGCCCTCAACGATCGCATCCCCGAGATGACCGATTCTGGGGATCTGCATTCGCGCTATCCTGCGCCCCGCGATCCCGCCTACGACTTCGGCCATGCGATCTACGATTTCATTGAAGAACGTTACGGCAAGAACGGAATTCGGGACCTGTGGCAGGCCATGAAAGGCGCTTCTCTCATCGGCCGGATCTCTCCTCTCCGCAAGGCCTTCAACCTCAGGCCGGCGGAATTCAATCACGAATTCCGCAAGCACCTGCGAGAAAAAAGCCGGGGTTTTTTGCTACGGGAGAATCCGGAGGACTACAGCATCCCCCTCGGCCCCAAGTTCCCCCTCAACCCGTATTATTTCACTTTTTCCCATGCGGTCTCGCCCTCCGGCGACATCGTCGCCGGCCTGACGTACAACGTAAGCGATTACGATATCGACCTCGTCTTGATCTCGACCAAGGACGGGTCCATCATCAAGAACATCACGAAGGGATTCACCACCTCATACGCATACATTCGCTATGATTATGATCCGAGCGCCGGACGGAGCCTTGCCTGGTCTCCCGACGGTGACGAGATCGTCTTCGCCGCCCGGGACGGTCGGAGATATTCCTTCTGCTTCGTCGACCCGATCCGCGGCCGGATCAGGAGGAAAATCAAGATTCCTTATGATCAGCCCTCCGGGCCGTGTTTCCTTCCCGACGGAAAAGCACTCCTCTTCACCGCCTTCAGCCGGGGAACACGGGATATTTTTCGTCTCGACCTGGAAAGCGGCAAGATCTCAAATTTGACCCGGGATTCGTATTATGAAAAAGCGCCGGCGGTCTCTCCCGACGGACGGTTTGTCGCCTATTCCATCCGCGTCGACACCTTCGACAAGCTCTTTCTCTCCCCCCTCCACGACTTGGACCAAAAAACGCAATTGACGTTCGGCCCTGGAAACACGACCTGCCCCTCGTTTTCGCCCGGCGGACGAGAAATCTTCTATTCGGGAGACGCCAGGGATTCTTTCAATATCTATTCTCTGAACCTCGAAAGCGGGGAGATCCGGCGGTTCACCGATGTCCGGACCGGGAATTTTTTCCCGTCCCCCCACCCCGCCCAGCCGAGGAGAATTATTTTCTCTTCCTTCAATAAAGGGGCCTATCAGATTTTTTCCTCCGAGCTGCCGGGGGTCTTGGAGGAAAAAGCGGTGTTCGCTCCGGTCGATCAATCCCGAAAGCCCGAGCTCTTCAAGCCGGCCTTAAATCTTGAGATCGAAGAGGCCAAAATCGTCCCTTACAAGGGATTGGACAAACTCTATGTCGTCAATCGACCGCCGGTCGACGTCGCCATGTTCTCGGACGGCTCGGTCTTCGGGGGATCCGGCCTGGCCTTCAGCGACCTGATGGGCAACCATCAATTCTCCATTTCGGCCTATCAATCTCGCGGCTTTCGTTCCTACTCTTTCGCTTATGTCAATCAGAAAAAGAGGCTCCAATTCATGCCGGCCGTTTTCGAATACACGCTGTTTTATTACCCCGCCTTCGCTTACATCGACCCCTCCCTCTACAACCGCCTCAATTACCAAGATGCGATCGCCTATCGCAAAATCTCGAGCGCCAACATCTCGGCGTATTATCCCCTGAATCTTTATTATCGGCTGGAGGGGAATTTCGGCTTCTACCGCTATGAAGAAAGCTTCTTCGACCCCTATAGTCTCGGCGCCGGCGCCGCTCGTTCCTACGGCTATTTTTGGAACGGAAATATCCTCAACGCGTCCTTGGCCTTCGTCGGCGAGACGACCTTTTTCAATCCCACCTACGGCCCGCGCGCCGGCCATACCTTCCGTCTGGCCGTCAGCCAGGCTCTTCCCGTTTCGGCCAGCTTTTTCCACAACACCACGCTTCAGGCCGACCTGAGGAAGTATATCGATCTCGGCGGGGATGCTCTTATTGCCTTGCGTTTTGAAGGCTGGGCCGGCCTCGGTCGCGATCCTTTTGTTTATTACTATGGAGGAAACAATCAGGTCCGGTCTTCTTATTATTACAACATCATCTCCACCTCCGGCTGGTTTGCCAACGCCGAAGTCCGCCTCCCGCTCGTCAATATCGCCTCCACAATTATCGGGACGATTGGGCCCGTCCGGGGGGTCCTCTTTTTCGACGTCACCCGCTCTAAACTCAAGGGTTATCCGGCTGAGTTCCTCGTCTTCGATGATTTCTCGGGAAACATTCGATTCGTCGAAGCTCTCGGTTCCTACGGTTTCGGCTTTCAATTTTTCATCCTCGGCCTGCCGGTGCATGTCGAGTTTGTCAAAAAGATTGGCTGGCAGGACTTTTCCCGGCCTTTCGACCTTCTCACCTTCGGAAATTTCAAAACAAAGTTCTGGATCGGCCTCGACTTTTAGCCTCCCCCTTGAATTCGCTTTCTCGTAGTGCTATGATTCCCTCCGCCTTCTCTGAAGCATTCAGCAAGCCAAGAAGGTTTTCCACAATTGTGGAAATTTCTGTGGAAATCTAAAGAGCCGTCATGCAAGATAAAGAAAAAACAAATTATTGGCTCGAGCTTCTCAAAGAGATTAAAAAAAAGGTCGATGAGAACAGTTATGAGACTTGGTTTGAGCCGACTCTGTATATCGGGCAGGAAGGGAATGTCCTATACATCAAAGTTCCCAATTCTTACTTCCGGGACTGGCTCTCCTTTCACTATTCCGGCCTGATCAGTGAGGCCTCCCGGGCGCTCTTCTCCAAGGAATATGAGATTAAATACATCTTCGACGAAACCCCGTCGCCGTTCATTCGCCGTTCCCCGGAGGAACGGAGGGCTCAGCATGGTCCCCTGATCAACCCCAACCTGAACCCGAATTATACGTTCGAGAATTTCGTCGTCGGCTCATGCAACCAGTTCGCTCACGCCGCGGCCATGGCCGTGTCCAAGAACCCGGCGAAGTCCTATAACCCCCTTTATATCTACGGCGGCGCCGGCCTCGGCAAGACTCACCTGATGAACGCCATCGGCCATTTTACGATGAACAAGCACCACCGGTTGAAAATTCTTTTCGTCAGCACGGAAAAATTTATGAATGATCTGATCAACCATCTCCAATACGGAAAAATCCTTGATTTCAGGCAGAAATACCGGAGTGTCGACGTCCTGTTGATCGACGATATCCACTATCTTTCAGGGCGGGAGCGGACAAAGGAGGAATTTTTCCACACCTTCAATCACCTCTATGAAAATCAGAAACAAATCGTCATCTCCAGCGATTGTCCGCCGAAAGAAATTCCTCAGCTTGAAGAGCGATTCAGCTCTCGATTTGAATGGGGGTTGATCGCCGATCTCAAGCCGCCGGATATCGAAACCCGCATTGCGATTCTAAAGAAAAAAGCTCAGGTGGAAGGCGTCGATCTGCCGGAAAGCGTCGCTCTTTTCATCGCCGACAAAGTCCATTCCAATATTCGCGAACTGGAGGGTTATTTACGGCGCGTTATCGCTTATGCTTCTCTTAAGGGCCAAAAGGTTGACCTTGAAATCACCAAAGAAGCGCTCAAAAGTTTACTCGATTCGATGACTTCGGTTGTCACTGTGGAAAAAATTCAGAAACTGATCTGTCATCATTTCAAAATCAAGCTTTCTCAGCTCAAATCAAAGAACAATTCACCGAAAATCGCCTTTCCCCGCCAGATCGCCATGTATTTATGCAAGGAACTGTCCGATATTTCTCTCCCTGAGATCGGAAGGAAATTCGGTGGAAAACACCATACGACCGTCCTCCACAGCATCCGAAAAATCGACCAGCTGCGGAAGAAAGACAGCCAGTTCAACAAAGAAATCAACAATCTTATCGGCTTGGTTCAATAATAAAATGAATCGTTTGTCCCGGATATCCACATTTCCATTTGATTTTCTTCTTCTTCTTTAATAAATTGTCTTTTTAATAAGAATTAAGAAATATAGAAAGCCAATAATCGGGAAGGTGGAAAAATGAAATTTTCTGTCGCCAAAGACGTGGTTTTGGAGGAACTTCAGCTTCTTCAGGGGATCGTCGAAAAAAGAAACACGATGCCGATCCTGGCCAATATTCTCATCACCGTCGGGGAAGGAAAAGTCGAGCTTATTGGGACAGACCTTGAAGTTGGGCTGAAAACGCACTTTGAGGCCCAGACGGACGAACCGGGAACGGTCACCGTTTCGGGGAAAAAGATCTACGAGATCGTCAGATCATTACCCGAGGGACAGGTCATCTCGTTTAAAGAGAATGACGATCTGATGATGGAAATCCGGTCCGGAAAAAGCGAGTTCAAGGTTCTGTGCCTGCCGAAAGAAGATTTTCCGCAGGTCCCGGAGGCGCGTTTTGAAAAGGAAATCGTTCTTCCTTTGGGCAGAATCAAGGAGATGATTGATCGGGTCTATTTCGCCATTGCCCAAGAACAGAGATACTATCTCAACGGGGCGTTGCTGATTTTGAAAAAGAATTCGGTCGAGCTCGTCAGCACTGACGGTCATCGGCTGTCTTATGTCTCCAGCGGAGTGGAGGGCCTGGATCACGAGGGAGAAATCCGGGTTATTATCGCCAAAAAAACGCTCGCCGAGTTGCGCAAGATGGACGATGAGAAGATTGAATTCGATACCGATGAAAGCAACCTCTTTTTCCGGGTCCGAAACCGGATGCTGATTTCAAGGATCATTGAGAGCAAATTTCCCAATTTCGAGGCCGTCATTCCCAAAGAGAATCCGCATTGTCTTCGTCTTGCGAGAGAGCCTTTTGCTCAGGCGGTAAAACGGGTCTCTCTTCTTTCCACGGAACGTTCGAAAGGGGTCAAATTTTCGATCGGAAAGGGGGAGATGAAACTTTTCTCCAGCAATCCTGAAATCGGCGAGGCGAAAGATACTTTGGAGATCGATTATCAGGGATCCGAACTCGAGGTCGGTTTCAATTCTCTTTATCTTCTCGATTTCCTCGGCTCGGTGGGCACGGAGATGATTCGGCTGGAGCTGAGGGACGAGAACAGCGCCGCGCTCATGCGTCCCGAAGGCGAAGAGGAGATCAATTACAATTATGTTCTTATGCCGATGAAGCTCTGAGATTAGGAAGAAAATGAGGATCGAAGTTCGGGAAGTCTCCGGCCGAAAAGACCTAAAAACATTTATTTTTCTTCCGGAGAAGATTCATCGGGGTCACGCCAACTGGGTTCCGCCGATCTATATGGACGAGTGGAATTATTTCAACCCCAAAAAGAATAAGGCGTTTTCCTACTGCCAGACCATTCTTCTCCTCGCCTATCAAGGAAAAGAAGCGGTCGGTCGGGTGATGGGGATTATCAATACCCGTTTTAACGAGCACCGAAATGAGAAGCTTGCCCGCTTCGGCTATCTGGAGGCGCTTGAGGATCAAGAGATCGTCCGGGCTCTTCTCAATCGAGTGGAAGACTGGGCTCGAAAGTTGGGGATGAGAAGGATCATCGGTCCGTACGGATTCTCCGACCAGGATCCGGAGGGTTTTCTGATTGAAGGCTTTGAACACCGGGCGACGATCGCCACTTATTACAACTACGAATGGCTTCCCAAGATGGTGGAAAACGAGGGCTACACGAAGGATATCGATTATTTCGTTTATAAAGTCGATGTTCCGAAGGAGCTTCCTGAATACTTCAAAAAGATCTATGAGCGGGCGGCGCGGAGAGGAAATTTTGAGATCGTCGAGTTCCGCAAGCGCAAGGAAATCAAGCCTTGGGTCCGGCCGATCCTCAGCCTGATGAATGAATGCTACTCCGGAAGCAACATTTACGGCTTCGCCCCGCTCGACGAGAAAGAAATGGACGCTCTGGCGAAAAGGTATCTCCCCATCCTCGATCCCCGGTTCGTGAAAATGGCGCTGAAGGAAAAAGAGCCGGTCGGATTCATTATCGCCATGCCGGATATGACCGAAGGTATCCAGAAGGCACGGGGGAGACTTTTCCCCTTCGGCTTTCTAAAGATTTTGCGAGCGGCGAAAAAAACAAAGCAGCTTGATCTTCTTCTCGGCGCGATCAAGGACAAATACCGGGGCATGGGAATCGACGTCCTGATGGGCTTTACGATGATCCGCTCGGCCCAGGAGGCGGGAATGGAGTTCATGGACACGCACCACGAAATGGAAACTAACCTCAGGGTCAGGGCCGAGATGGAACGGATGGGCGGAAAGATCTACAAGAAATACCGCGTTTACCAGAAAACGCTCTGAACTCCTTGCGGCAAGTCTAATCGATCGTCAAGATTCCATGAATATGAAGAGACGGGATCTTGATGTCGAGTCGCCCCTTCCGCCATTTCCAGCCCAGTTTTCTCCCTTCCGGATACCAGAACACGGCTTTTGGCTTTTGTTCGAGTTTCAGGCCGACCTGGATGGGACCGATGGGGGGGATCGAGTCGATAAAATTATAACGGTCGGGAACCGGAAATCCGCTCCTGTTAAGAAGATGCAGGCTTAGACGGCCGTCGGCCGTTCGGCGGAGGGCGAGATCGACGGTTGGCGGCGCTTCGATGCTTACCATCGGCTCGGGGAAAATCGCTTCTATTAGGCGGGCGATAAAGAGGCGCAGAGCGGGATGGTGACTGCGATAGAAAGCCAGAGCGACCGGGCCGAAGACGGCCGCGACTTTCCCTTTGCCATAAGAAGCGATCGTCGCCGCTACGGATTCATCACGACGGAAATCGCGAGTCGGATACCGGAAAGCAAAGGGCTCGGCGGTCGTGACCTCGATGTCCTGCCAGATGCCGCCGGCGGAAAAGGGGCCGATGGGAGTCGCCAGCTCAGCCGGGGTCCGTCGCGGCTCGCCGACATGCCGGACGCCGAGAAGCGGCTCAAAGAGGCGGGCAGACTTTTCCCCCAAAAGAAGCAGGCGACCGCCGTTCCTGACGTAACGAACGGCCTCCTCCTGGAAAACGGGATCAAGGCGGTGAGCATCGGGAATGACCAGAAGGGGGAATTCGTCCATCCGGGGAAGAAGCTGGTGCTCGGCCAGGATATCAACTGAATAATGAAGCTCGAGAAGGGCGTGAAGTGCGCCTTCAAGCTCATCCAGCTCGCCGGCCCAGGGAGAAAAGACCCGGTCCATGCGGTCCCAGAGGGATGTTTCCGAATTGAGAAGGGCGACCTGAGGCACGGTCCGGCTTTTGAAGCTCAGCGCCTGCCTGGCCCGACAAAAATCGGCCACCTCTCCGAGCTGGTCGATGACGGCCGGAATGATCGCTCCGCGACGGGTCGGTGTGTTGTAGACCTGGAATCCGCCGCCTTGCATGAGAACGACAGCCACCTCCTGCTCGAGATGGGGCGCTGTTTTGAGGCTCCAATCTTGGTCTTTGCCGCGGTCGAACCCCCAGGCCATGAGATCCCAGGGCATTCCCGTGCTCGCAAGATAGCGCGCCTCGGTCCGGGCCCGGTCGACAGACAGGCTCGGCGAATAATCTCCCGACAGAAAGTCGAGTTTGGCGACGACGGGTTTGGGGGCAAAGGAACTGTACATCCAGTTGCTCGTCACCTGGAAACCCGGACGAAACGCGTGCAGCGCGTCAACCCAGTGAACGAGGTAATTTTCGAACGCCCGGCGGTGGAACATTTTCCATTCGAGCCAGCCGGGTTCGGATCGATCTTTCGGGGCGGCGCTACGGCCGGAAAATTCGCGCCAGGCTTTGAGGGCGGCCGGAGAGTAATCAAGCTGGGTCGCCCAGCATTCGCCGTCGACCCAGGCTCCGTCGAGGTCATAGGCGGCGGCGACTTCTCTGAGCTGAGGGATCAGGAGCTTATCGACGTAAGGGCCGAAGACGCTCGTGGCGTTGGGGTCGCGCCGCCCCTGGGAATCGATCCGGGCCCACTCGGGATGTTCCTCGATCGACTTGGAATCCCAGACGCCAGAATAGTGGATGTATAACCCGATGCCGCGCTCCCTGGTCATCTTTCTCCACACAGAGAGAGAATCGCGGACGATTCCGGGAGCCGGCCAGCCGACCTTTGTCGGATAGCCGGCGTAGCCGGGGTGACCTTTGCAATCATACTGAACATAATCCGGCCTGACCCGGTCGAGAAGAGCGGCGATGTTCTCTTCGCTGACATCCGCCCCGAGCTCGGTATCGGAGGCGTTCGGATGGAGGTCGAAATGAAGACCGAAAAAGGCCTCTTGCCGAAGCAAGGGCCTTTTTCCTTCGCTCTCCTCTGCTGAAGCAGCGGGAGAGAGGGGTTGAGCCGGGGGCCTTTTGCTCCGGCAACCCGGGGGAATCACCAAAAGCCCGAGCGCGATCATGATGGAGACGGTGTGTCGGATAAAATGATCACCCCGCTTGTCCATGAATTCTCCTCCTTGATCTTCGCCCCGTGGGTTTTTCGCTCGGCGCGAGTTCCGCGAGGCGAGGAAAACCTTCAGGTCGAGCCTCTATTTTGCTTCCGCCCAGTTTTTTCCCCAGCCGAGATGGACCTTCAGAGGAACGCGAAGTGAAATCACGTGTTCCATTTTTTCCCGGACGACCGCTTCGACCTCAGCCTGTTCGCTCTCCGGAACTTCAAAGACCAGTTCGTCGTGGACCTGGAGGATCATTTTCGCCTTAAG
>Ga0136652_1001078_pt1 | contig 12035 bp, 12 predicted proteins | sample ConPoolayeEmetaG_FD_94864 | JGI IMG/M metagenome (GOLD analysis project Ga0136652, IMG submission 94864) | Hot spring microbial mat communities from California, USA to study Microbial Dark Matter (Phase II) - Cone Pool mat layer E metaG... ...
GATTTTTCCCATATTCTTTATTTATCAAAGGAGATACAGTTGCCTTATACTGGCTATGACATAGATTGAAAATTAAGAGTAAAATTATAAAAACTCTAAATTTTTTGATATTTTTGAATAACATTTTTTAAATCCAGTTTTTTCTGATAAAGTGCCTTTCCAATTATAATTCCAGTGGGTTTATATGACAAAGAATCAAGTGAAATTATATCTTCTTCTTTAGAAATCCCTCCTGCCACAATTATTTCTTCTATTTTTTCTCTGAACCCACTTATTTCTTTCAATATCCTTTCAATATTTTTTATATCTACACCGGCAAGTGTTCCATCACTTTCAATACTTGTTATAAGAAACTTTTTAAAACCCTTTTCCACAAATTTTTTTATTACATATGATGGTTTTAAAGGGATAGTTACTTCCCATCCGCTTAATGCAGTTTCATCGCCAACATAATCAACAGAAATAATAATTTTTTCTTTTATATAAGGTTCAAGCCAATCAATCAGTTCAAATTCAGGCACTTCTTTTTCCAGTTCAAAATTTTTACCACTTCTTTGATAGAAAAATTTTATATTCTGTAATCCATATCCCTCACTTAATGCAAATGGGATTAAAAATGCTGTTCCTATAATTATGTAATTTATTCCCAGTTCCAAAAATTTCTCTATCTGTTTTTTTCTTCTTATTCCACCCCCAACCTGAATTTCACAATCTTTATTATTAAGTTTTTTTATTTCTATTATTTTTTTTATCTTTTCTTCCTCTTCTTTTTCTATTTTCCCTGTTTTGGCACCATATAAAAGAACAATATGAATCCTTTTGGCATTCGCCTCTAAGTATTCTTTTACAAGTTTTTCAATCTCTACATCATAATAAGAGATTTTATCAAACCTGCCTTTATAAAGACGAACGACTTCACCTTTTTTTAGGTCTATTGCGGGAATTATTAGCATTTTCTTTTATCTCCTCTTTATATTTACATTCAGGATATTTTACACATCCTATAAATATACCATATTTACTTTTCCTTATAGTCAATTTTTCTCCACATTTTGGACATTTTCTATCTTCAAGGATAATTTCATTTAAAAGGTCCCTATTTATCATTTCATTTGCCTTATCAAGAGTTGGTTTAAAATTATTATAAAATTCTTTTAATACCTCTATCCAGTTCTTTTGACCATTTGCTATTTTATCAAGGTCTTCCTCCATTTTTGCTGTAAAATCAATTTCTATTATTTCAGGGAAAAACCTTTTTAATATCTCATAAACAATTCTTCCCATTTTTAAAGGAACAAGGAACTTCCTCTCTCTTTTTATATATCTCCTTGCAAATAATGTTGATATAGTTGGTGCGTATGTAGAAGGTCTTCCTATATCATATTTTTCAAGAGTTTTAATTAAGGAACTTTCCGTATATCTTGGAGGTGGTTGAGTTTGCTTTTTTTCTTTAAAATACCTCTTAACATTGAGCATTTCCTCTTTTTCAAATTTTTCAATAACTTTATTCCCTTTTTCAACTTTTAGTGGCCATAATTTTAAAAATCCATCAAATAAAATAAAAGTTCCATCCGTTTCAAATAAATAAATATCATTTCTTGCAAGAACTTTAACATTCTTCATAACTGCTGATTTCATTTGACTTGCAACAAATCTCCTCCATATCAAATCATAAAGTTTAAACTGGTCAGAATTTAAATATTTTTTAATACTTTCAGGAGTTCTATAAACTGATGTGGGTCTTATTGCTTCATGCGCTTCCTGTGAAACTTTTGATTTTGTATAATAAACATTTGGTTTTTCTGGAATATAATTTTCTCCAAAATTTTCTTTTATAAATTTTAATGTTTGATTCTGTGCTGGTTTTGCAATAGATGGAGAATCAGTTCTCATATAAGTAATGAGACCTATGCTTTTCCCTTCAATTTCAATCCCTTCATAAAGTTGCTGGGCTATAAACATAGTTTTTGAAGATGAAAAATTTAAAATATTTGATGCTTCCTGCTGTAAAGTACTTGTAATAAATGGAGGAACAGGATTTAAATTTTTCACATTTTCAATTTTTTCTACTACATATAAATTTCCATTTTTTAACTTTTCTATAATTTCTTCTGCTTCCTTTTCTTCTTTTATTTTTTCCTTTTCAACTATTCTTTCCCCAATTTTGACCAGATTAAAAATTAATTTTTCGCCTTCTTTATCCACTTCACACTTAATAATCCAGTAAATTTCAGGAACAAAATTTTCAATTTCTTTTTCTCTCTCTACTATTAATCTTAAAGCAACTGATTGAACTCTTCCTGCAGAAAGTCCCATTTCAAGATGTTTCCCAAGTAATGGACTTATAGTATAACCAACTATTCTATCAAGAATTCTTCTTGCCTGCTGGGCATTTACAAGGTCAATAGATATTTTCCTTGGATTTTTAAACGCTTCTTTTACTGCTTCAGGAATTATTTCATGAAAAGCAACTCTTTGAACCTCATCTATATTTTTATCAAGAATACAAACTGTATGATATGCAATTGCTTCTCCTTCTCTATCTTCATCTGTAGCGAGATATATTGAGATTGAATTTTTAGAAATTTTTTTTAGTTTGTTCACAATCTTTTTTTTCCCCGGAATTATTACATATTTAGGAGAAAAATTATTATCAATATCAACTCCAAATTCATTTTCAGGTAGGTCCCTTATATGTCCCATAGTGGCAAAAACAATATATTCTTTCCCAAGGATTCCACCAATAGTTTTTGCTTTTGTCGGTGATTCTACAATTACAAGTTTTTTTTCCATAAAATTCCTCTCTTTGATTTATTATATTACTTCTGATAAAATAAAAAAACAAGAGGAGAAAAAATGAAATATATGTGGGAGGGAAGATTTAAGGAAAGGGTAGATAAGGAAATAATTGAATTTACAAAATCTATTGATATAGATAAAAAACTTGCTTTCTATGATATTGAAGGGAGTATCGCACATGCCAAAATGCTTTCAAAAGTTGGATTAATTACTAAAAAAGATAAAAATGAAATATTGAAAGGTCTTAAAAAAATTGAAAAAGAGATTAAAGAAAATAAATTTAAAATATTACCAACAGATGAAGATATTCACACAGCAATAGAAAGAAGATTGATTGAATTGATAGGAGAACCAGGAGAAAAATTGCATACAGCAAGGTCAAGAAATGACCAGATTGTTCTGGATGAAAAATTGTATCTGAGAGATAAAACTATAATTTTAATAGAAAAAATAATAATTTTACAAAGAACAATTCTTAAAAAAAGTGAGGAATATTTTAGTATAATAATCCCTGCTTATACTCATTTAAAACAGAGTCAACCAGTTTTACTTTCTCACTATTTACTATCTTATATTGAAAAACTTGAAAGGGACAAAAAAAGATTTATTTCTTCTTACAAATCACTTGATATACTTCCTTTAGGAGTTGGTGCATGTGCAGGGACTTCTTTACCCGTAGATAGAGAATATCTTGCTAAATTGTTACATTTCTCCGAAATTTCAAAAAATAGTTTAGATACTGTTTCTGATAGAGATTTCCTTGTTGAAATTATGTTTAATTGTGTTTTAACTTTAATCCATCTTTCAAATTTATGTGAAGATTTAATTATATGGAATACAGATGAAATAAATTTTATAATTCTACCTGATAAACTTTGTACAGGTTCAAGTTTAATGCCTCACAAAAAAAATCCTGATGCTCTGGAATTAATAAGAGGGAAAACATCTATTTCAATCGGGCTTCTCGCAGGTATATTAACACTTTTAAAGGGTATTCCGCTTTCATATAATAGAGACTTACAGGAGGATAAAAAGATGTTATTTGAAGTAATAGAAACATTAAACTTTTCTCTCAAAATATTGTCAAAAATAATGGAAAAAATCAAATTCAATATTGAAAAAATAAAAAATTCTATTTCTTCATTTACGCTTGCCACAGATATTGCAGAATATCTTGTAAAAAAGGGTGTCCCTTTTAGAAAGGCACATAAAATAGTCGGCGGGATTGTCAATTATTGTATAGAAAACAAAAAAGATATTTTTTCTCTATCATTAAAAGAATTCAAAAAATTTTCTTCACTTTTTGATAATACTGTTTTTGAAATAATTAGTTTTGAGAATTCTGTAAATTCTAAGATTTCAACAGGTGGAACATCTTCTTCAAATGTAAAAAAGGAGATAGAAAAATGGAAGAGAAATTTAAAAAAATCTTCTCTCCATATTTTGAGTTTAAAAAGGGAAAATTTTATATTGAAGGAATAGAAGGTAAAAAAATTGCAGAAAGATTTGGAACGCCTGTTTATGTTTACAGTTATAACTTTTTGATCAATCAGATTAAAAAAATAAAAAATTCATTTTCAAATTTTTCTTCTAAAATCTGTTTTTCTGTGAAATCGAATTCAAATCTATCAATTTTAAAAATAATGAAAGAAAATGGTCTTGGAGCAGATGTTGTTTCAGAAGGTGAAATAAGGAAAGCACTTCTTGCAGGTTTTTCTCCCCAGGATATAGTTTTTGCAGGAGTTGGAAAAAAAGAAGAGGAAATTGAATTTGCAGTTAAGAAAGATATATTTTGTTTTAATGTAGAGAACGAGGAAGAAATTGATATTACTGAAAAATTTGGGAGAAAATATGAAAAGAAAGTAAATGTAAATTTGAGGTTAAATCTCAATATTGATATAGATACCCATCATTATATTAAGACATCCAAGAGTGAAAATAAATTTGGACTGGATTTAGATACTGCTGAGAAAATTTTGAAGAAAAAATATAACTTTGTAGAAATTAAAGGAATTCATTTTCATCTTGGTTCGCAGATAAAAGAAGTTTTACCATATCTTAAGGCAATTGAAGAAGTCAAAAAATTCTGTGAAAGAAATAAATTTAATCCAGAAATACTTGATATAGGAGGAGGTTTCGGGATTCCTTATTCCTTTGATGATGAAATTACTCCAATTGAAGAATTTGGAAGGAAAATAATAGAAAAAGTAAAGGATATGAATATAAAACAACTTATAATAGAACCAGGTAGGTTTATAGTTGGAAACAGTGGAGTAATAATTTCAAAAATTCTTTATGTTAAAAAAAGAAAAAATAAAAATTTTATTATCATTGATGCTGGAATGAATGATTTAATAAGACCTTCTCTCTATGGAAGTTATCATATTATATGTCCTTTAAATTTAAAATATGGTGAAAAAGCAAAGTTTGATATTGTAGGACCTATTTGTGAAACAGGAGATTATATTGGTAAAGATAGAGAATTTCCGGTTGATGTTAAAAGGGGTGATTATATAGTTATTATGAATGCAGGTGCATATGGATTTTCTATGTCTTCAAATTACAATACAAGATTAAGAATATCTGAAGTTCTTGTTAATGGAGAAAAAATAAAGTTGATAAGAAAAAGAGAAACATATTCCTACCTGTTTAATTTAGAAAAAATTTAAAAATTATTATTCTTAAAAGTATTAAAAAATTGCCCTTTTTACCATTTGACCAATTGCTCAATTGGTCAAATAATATTTTGTTGACTTCCTTTGTAAAAAATAATTTTTAAGATGTTTGTAAATATTTCTTAAATCAAAAAGGAAAATTAGCAGATTTATAAATTTTTCTATTTTTATCTATGATTAAACACTCAGTATTTTTTAAATTATTAACAAGTTTTAATCCTTTCTTAATTCCAAGAACAAAAATACCAGTTGCAAGTCCGTCAGCGGTTGTGCAATCAGGAGCAATAACAGTGACACTCACAGGAATTTTTTCTGCTGGTAACCCTGTCTTTGGATTTACTATATGCCCTATTTTTTTATTTTTTATTTTTAAGTATCTTTTATAATTCCCACTTGTTGCAATTCCTCTATCCGTAATTTCAAAACTTTCTATTATTTTTTCCTCTTCAAAAGGATTTTCAATTCCTATTTTCCATTTTTTCTTTTCAGGATTGGTTCCCCAGCAATATATATCTCCACCAGCATTTATAATACCATTTTTCACTCCATTTGATTTTAAAAACTCTGCCACTTTATCCACAATATATCCTTTTGCAATTCCTCCAAGGTCAATTTCCATTCCATCCGGTAGAAGTATTAAATCTCCTTTAATTTTTATTTTTTCCCACCCTACTTTTTTTAAAACCTCTTCTATCTCTTTTTTTGATGGTATTTCATTTAACTTGCTTTTTGCTTTATAGAGGTCAATAATTGGCTTACAGGTTATGTCAAAAGCCCCTTCTGTAATTTCAGAAACATAAATTGCCTTTTTTATAACTTCAAAAACTTCAGGAGAAACTTTATACTTTTTATATTTATTCAATATAGAAATTTCGCTTTCCTCTTTGAAAATGCTCAACCTACTTTCAAGATTTTTTACCAGATTAAAAGATTCATTCAATAATTTTTCAGCATTTTTCACATTTTCTATTTTGATCTCAAATATTGTATCAAGTAGAATTTCTTTTCTATTTAAAAAATTGAGAATTTCAGAAAAACTCAGATAATAAAAAAATATAAATATCAAAAAAAACTTTTTAAAAATTCTCATATTTTAAAATGGATGAAACAAATTTAATCCTTTATAACCTTCTCAAGAACTCTTTCAAGTAATGTATTTTCATCAGGAATATTCTTAATGTTAAAATTTACATCTTTAAAAGCATCAATAAACACTCTTATCAATGTGTTTTTTGTAATTCTTTCTTTTCTATATTGTGGTTCTCTGTTTTTATGTATTTCCCTTATAAGTTTTTCAAGAAATTCAAGTTGGTCTTCTCTCAACAGAGTTGTAAGTCTAATTTCAAAGGTTTGATATTTTGGGATTGATTTTTCTGCTTTCTCTATGTTTTCTTTTTCCTCTTTTTTTGTAGTTTTCGTTGTTTCTTCTATAACGGTTGAACTTATCCAACTTAAAGGGTCCTTACCAAGTCCTCCTTTTTTCATTTTTTATTCTCCTGTTTTATTACTTCTTTTGCCAAATTTTTATAATCTTCTGCTCCATGACTATTTTGGTCAAATTCTTTAATTACTTTTCCATAACTCGGTGCCTCTGCAAGACGAACATTTTCTCTTATCCTTGTTTTAAAAACTTTTTCTTTGAAATATTCCTGAATCTTTTTTTCAACATCTCTGCATATATTTTTTCTTTTATCATACATTGTGATTATTATGCCTGTAATTTCAAGTTCTGGATTAATTCTATCCTTTATAATTTTTATCGTTTGAAAAAGTTTTGTAAGCCCCTCAAGAGCAAAAAATTCTGCCTGGATTGGAATAAAAACTTCCCGAGCAGTAGTTAAAGCATTCAAAGTGAGAAGACCTAAAGAAGGGGGACAGTCCATAATTATGTAATCATACTTCACCTTATTTTTTTCAATAATTTTTTTCAGAATTATTTCTCTTCCAACTTCATTAACAAGTTCAATTTCAGCACTTGCGAGTTCAATTTTAGATGGGATTAAATATAAATTTTTATACTTTGTTTCTTTTAAAACCTCATTTAAAGGAGTTTGGTTAACAAGCAAATCATAAAGAGATTTTTTGATTTCTGGTGGTTCAAATCCAAGATGTATTGTTGTATGAGATTGTGGGTCAAGGTCTACCAGTAAAACTTTTTTCCCATATTCTGTAAGATAATATCCTAAATTGACAACTGTAGTTGTTTTTCCAGAACCTCCTTTTTGATTTATAACTGCTATTTTTCTCATTTTTAACTTCCTAAGTTCATAATTTATTTTAACAAACAAAATTTAGATGTCAAGTTTTTTATTTGTTGTTTTGAAAATAAAAACAGGTTATAATTTAAAATAAAACTATGAAAATAAAAGGGACTACTAAAATTACAGGAGTTTTTGGATATCCAGTTTCTCATTCTCTTTCACCTGTATTTCAAAATGCTGCCTTTGAATTTCTTGGTCTTGACTATATTTATATCCCTCTTGAAGTGAAACCTGAAAATTTAAAAATTGCCACAGAAGCATTAAGGATTTTTAATTGGATTGGTGTAAATGTAACAATTCCTCATAAGAAAGAAATCATGAAATATATTGATGAACTTGATGAAACATCAAAAATTCTTGGGGTTGTAAATACAATTCATAATATTGATGGAAAACTTAAAGGTTATATAACAGATGGAGATGGATTTATAAGGTCTTTGAAAGAGGATGGGAATTTTATCCCCGAAGGGAAAAATATATTTATTCTTGGAGCAGGTGGTTCTTCTTATGCAATATGTGGTGCTTTAATAAAAGAAAAAGTGAATTATATCTTCATTTCAAATAGAACTTACGAAAATGCTTTAAAACTTAGAAAACATCTTAATAAAAAACTGAATTTCAAAAATGTTGAAGTAATTCCATTTGAGAAAAGAAATGAAAAATATATCTGGGAAAATATTGACTTACTTATAAATACTACTTCTGTTGGGATGAAAGAAAATGACCCTTTATTAATAGAAAAAGTGAATATTGAAAAAGTAAAATTTGTTTATGATATTGTGTATAACAGAAAAACAGAATTGTTAAAAGTTGCTGAAGAATTAAAAATTAAAAATCTTGATGGTTTGTCAATGCTTATTTATCAAGGTGCTATATCATTTGAAATATGGACAGGAAAAAAAGCACCGGTTGAAATAATGAAAAAATCTTTACACGATAAAATTCAAAATTTACTTTTAAAAAAATCGGGTTAAAATATAAATATGATTAAAAGAAAATTATTTGAAAAAATTAAAAAGCATCTTGTAGAAAAAGAAATTACATTTATAGTAGGTCCACGACAATCAGGAAAAACAACATTGATGCTATTATTAAAAAAACATATTGATGAAAAGGGAGGGAGGACTCTCTTTTTAAATTTAGATGTAGAAACACATAAAGAATTTATTACATCTCAGGAAAAATTGATAAGAAAAATTGAACTTGAAATAGGAAAGAATAAAGGATTTATATTTATAGATGAAATACAGAGAAAAGAAAATGCAGGTCTATTTTTAAAAGGAATTTATGACTTAAATTTGCCATGGAAATTTATTGTGTCTGGTTCTGGTAGTTTGGAATTGAAAGAAAAAATAAAAGAATCATTAGCGGGCAGAAAAAGAATTTTTGAATTATCTACGATAAGTTTTGATGAATTCGTAAATTTTAAAACTGATTACAAGTATGAAAACAAACTATACGATTTTTTTTCAATCAATACCAGCGAAGGATGTAAATTTTTAGAAGAATATTTGAATTTTGGTGGTTATCCAAGAATTATATTAGAGGAAAGATTAAATGAAAAATTAGAGTTAATGAATGAAATATATGAAAGTTATATCACTCGTGATATCTCTTATCTCCTAAAAATTCATAAAATTGAAAGTTTTATGAATTTATTAAAAATTATTGCCTCACAAACTGGTTGTATTGTAAATTACTCGGAATTATCTAAAACACTTGGTATTTCTATAAAAACAGTGAAGGATTATTTATGGTATCTTGAAAAAACATTCGTTTTAAGAAAAATTACACCTTATTTTAAAAAAGTAAAAAAAGAAATTAAAAAAGCCCCCATTTATTATTTTTATGATATAGGAATGAGGAATTTTTTGTTCGGAAATTTTGGTTATTTAAAAGACTCTGGATTTGTTTTTCAAAATTTTATTTATAATTTATTAAAAGAAATAATACCTCCTCCCTATAGAATTTATTTCTGGAGAACCCAGGATAAAGCAGAGGTTGACTTTGTTATAGATACTGGAACAACTCTTATACCGATTGAAGTCAAATACAAAAAATTAAAAGAACCAGAAATACCAAGAAGTATGAGAAGTTTTATAGAAAAATATAAAGTAGAAAAAGCATTTATAATAAATCTAACATTAGAGCAGGAAATCAATTTGGAAGGAACAAAGATAAAAATAGTGCCATTTTATTATTTTTACAAAACTAAAAGTATATTTTAGAAAAAAATGAATGAAATTAAAGAAAAATTTATAGAACTCGCTGGTAATATCGGAGAAGGACTTGGATTAAATAGAACAACATGCCAGATTTATGCTCTTTTATATATTAATTCTTCTCCTCTTTCTCCTTCTCAAATAACTAAAGAACTTGGGATAAGTAAGGCAAATGTAAGTATAAACTTAAAAAAACTTGAAGAATGGAATGCTGTGAGAAATGTTTGGAAAAAAGGATATACGAGAGCATTATATAAAGCAAATGAGAATATAGAAGAAATAATTTATAATAAACTTCAGATAGGACTTGAAAAAAGAATAAATGAGATAAGGAGATATATTGAGGAAATAAAAAATAAAATAGGGAAAAACAAAAAGAAAGAGAAAGAAATAATAAAAAAAATTGAAGAAATTGAAAAACTGACAACCAAACTGGGATTTCTTATAAAAAATCTTAATTATTTCAAAAAGTGACTTTTTACCAAACTATTCATCTTTTGAAGAGAGAAGATATAGGGAAGGGGAAATAGTTTAAAATATAAAAAATATTATGAAAAATAAATCTACTTTACGAACACAGGATATTGAAAAATACAGAGAAAAAATATTGTAATACAAAAGAAGAATGCAGGAAAGATTTTTCAAAACTTCCTTATGACGAAAAAATTAAAATATCTTTTGAACTTGCTGAGATGGTTAAATATATAAAAAATTTTAAAAAGATAGATTAATTTATACCCATTCAAAACTTCGAACAACTATAACATTTTCCTTTTCTGCTTTTTCAATAAATTTTCTGGGTGCAAAATGTGTAACAATAATTTTTCTTTTTCAAAATTTTAGGTAAGTATTTAAATGATTCATTTTCAAAGGCATAACTCATTGTTCTTGTAAATCCACCAAATTCTTGTCTTAACTCAACAAGTCCCTTTGTAAGTTTTTCTATTTGTATTTCGGTTCTTTTTTGCGCTTCTGTTAATTCTTCCACTCTTTGTTCAGTTTTCTTTTGTGCATTAGTTAGTTCCAATATTGCATTTTTTATTTCCTGAAATTCTTCTTTAGTAACGGTATTGACAACTTCTTTATAAATTAAACCAAAAATATCAGCAATTTTTCTTGCCCTGCTTCTCCTATCGTTTCTTTCAATTCTTCATATATTTTTAATGTGTCTATCATTTTTGCCCCTTTTTGAATCATTATACCCTCATATAGTTTAAAATTCAAGTAAAAACTTGACAAAATTGTTTAATTTGTTTAAAATAAATTAAACAAAATGATAAAAGAAAAAATAATAAGAAATACAATTTACAACATTTTAAGTTATGGATATTCTACAATTGTTGGTTTTTTGATTGTTCCTTTCACTTTAAAAACTCTTGGAATTAATTTATATGGTATATGGGCTCTTGTATCACTGATTATAGGTTATTTTTCATTAATTGATTTTGGCATAGGGCAGTCATTTGAGAGATATATTGCAGAATTTAAAGCAAGAAATGATACAAAAAGTTTAAACTATGTAATAAATTCCGGACTTTTGTTCTATTTAATTTTATTTTTAATTTTATTACCATTATCCTTTTTATCTCTGAAGTTTTTGATAAAAATTCTGAAAATACCTGAAAATTTTGAAGGAGAAGCAAAGTTTATTTTCAGGTGGGCAATTATTTATATTGGTTTTTCAAATATTTTTAATCTTTTTTACAGTTGTATAAGAGGATTTCAAAGAATGGATATCACGGGAAAGGTGACAATATTATTAACGACTTTGCACGCTATTGGTGTTATTTTATTTTTAAAAAGTGGCTGGAGTGTAAAGGGTCTTATGGTTAACAATTTTCTTGTCTATTCTATTGGTGGCTTAATTTATTTATTTTTTCTTTTTAAAATTTTCCCTGAAATTGAGTTAAACTTTTTATTATTTGAAAAGAACATTTTAAAAAGATTGAGTAAATTCGGGTTTAAAAGATGGATAACAGCAATAGAAGAAGTAATAACATATCAAACAGACAAATTTTTCATTTCGCATTTTCTGAATGTTTCACTTGTTGGAATTTATCAAATAGGATATACTATAC
>Ga0136652_1001080_pt1 | contig 12026 bp, 11 predicted proteins | sample ConPoolayeEmetaG_FD_94864 | JGI IMG/M metagenome (GOLD analysis project Ga0136652, IMG submission 94864) | Hot spring microbial mat communities from California, USA to study Microbial Dark Matter (Phase II) - Cone Pool mat layer E metaG... ...
ACGGGGGGCGCTTTTTCTCCAGGGCGCAGGCGGTGATTCGAAAGCCGCCATCATCGGTCGCGGTTTGGACGAATGGCGTGCCGGGACCTGGGAAGACGTCGCCGCTCTTGGAAGGATGATCGCCTCGGACATCGAGAGGGCAAGCTCGCAGGGGATGAGAAAGGTCGATCCGGATCTGAAAACGGCGCTTGTCGAGATGCGTTTGCCTCTCGCCGAGGCCCCGACAAGAGAGATGCTGGCGGCGATCAGGGAAAATCCGCAATCGCAGGCTGGAGAATCGCCGAGCGAACTTCGGGCGCGCAGAATGTGGGTGGAGGAGCAGATCGCACTTCTCGACCGCGGCTACGGCCTGAGGACGATAGTGCCGGTTCTCGTCCAGGGAATTCAGCTCGGGCCCGGCCTCAGGATCGTCGGCGTCGAGGGGGAGCTCGTGGCCGAGCTCGGACTCCTCATCCGCGATTTTTACCGGGCCGGTATCACCTTTCCGCTCGGCTACTCGAACGGCGCGCAGATGTATCTTCCGACAAGCCGGATGCTCAAGGAAGGCGGGTATGAGGTCGAGAGTTACTGGGAATATCACCAGCCTGCCCCACTTGCCGAAGGCATTGAACAACGGCTTCTTGAAGCTCTCGAGGCGTTGAAGAGGGCCGGAATTGAATGAGTTAGGGAAGGGTTTCCGGCCTTTTTTTTGAGCGATCCCGAGAGGCCGAGGCCATCGCTCTGATCCCGGAGATTGAACCCGGAGACTTGAATCAAGGGCCGGATGATAGGGGTTCGGCTGGATCCTCGTGAGGAAAGCGAGGGCGGTCTCGGGAAATGATTTTTGCCCGCAGTTCGAACCCGGCGGGGACTGCTCTCTCCTTCCTTGTGTTGACGGCCGGGGCGATTATGCGGTCTATCTCTGCTTGGAAAAAACATTCCCCGCGGACATGAAGATAACGGCTCCAGGCGGGAAGAGAGGCCGGGCTATAGTCTGCGCTTCGAAGGAGCCCTCTCGGTCCATCGTCGCGTTTTAGAATTTTTTCATGGAGCCCGGAGATCTGTTTCCCCCCGAGGTTTCGCCCTTGATGCCGTCCGGGAGGAATCCGGGCTCAGGTTCCTCCTTGGTCAACCCGGGGAGATTTTGATCGGACCTGCGGCGGGAAAGGAGCCCGGACTTTCTTGACATCCTTTCTACTTCTCATTTACAATCGCGGATGTGTCCGGAGAGGAGAGGGCAATTCCATTGGAATTTGAGCCATCGAACGGTCGAGGAGGTCTGACATGCTGAACCGGCGGGATTTTCTCCGTTTTTGCGGCGCCATGGGCGCGGCAGTCTCCATTCTCAAGGCCGACGCCGTCGAGCGGGTCGCGGAGGCCGCTCAATCCGTGGCCGACCGCTCGCCCGAGGAAGTCGCCCGGGACGAATTTTTCTGGCGCGAGGTCCAGCTGGCCTTCAAGCTCGACCGCACCCTGATCAACCTGAACAACGGCTTCACCTGCCCGACGCCGCGGGTGGCGCTCGAGGCGGTCTGGCGCTACATGGACATGATCAACATGCTGCCTGTCCATTACCAGGGGATGATCGCCCGGAACGTCGAGACGATCCGCCTGCGGATGGCGGCGGAGTTCGGCTGCGACCCCGAAGAGATGGCCCTGACCCGGGGCGCGAGCGAAGCTCTCCAGATCGTCCAGAACGGGATCGACCTCAAGTCCGGCGACGAAGTCATTACCACGGAGCAGGATTATCCCCGCATGCTGACGACTTGGGACCAAAGGATGCGGCGCGACGGGATCAAAGTCACGCGCCTTCAGTTCCCGGTGCCGACGACCCAGGACGATCTCTACCAGCGCTTCGAGAAGGCGATCACCCCCCAGACAAAAGTCTTTCACTTCTGCCATATCACGAACCTCACGGCCCAGCTTTTCCCTGTCCAGCGGCTTTCCCGCCTGGCGAGGTCGAAGGGAATCGTCACCATCGTCGACGGGGCCCACGCCCTGGGCCATTTTCCTTTCAAGCTGCGAGACCTCGAGTGCGATGCTTACGGGGTGAGTCTCCATAAGTGGCTCCTGGCGCCGATCGGGAACGGCTGCCTCTACGTCCGGCGGGAGATGATCCCGAGATTCTGGCCGCTCCAGGCGGCGCCGGAGCGGCAGGACGCCGATATCCGGAAGTTCGAGGCCATCGGCACCCATCCCTGGGCGATCCGGGCCGGGCTCGGCGAGGCGCTCGCCTTTCACCAGGCGATCGGGGCGGAACGCAAGGCGGCCAGGCTGCGCTATCTGACCCTCCGATGGGCCAACGCTCTGAAAAAGCATCCCCGCATCCGGATCCTGTCGAGCCTGAAGGAGCCGCCGGAGACCTGGGGCGTGGCCGCGGTGAACATCGAGGGAATCGATGTCAGAGACCTGGCCCGCTTCCTGATGGACAAGTATAGGATTATTGCCGTTCCCCTTGTCGGGGGAGCTCCGCCCAACCCGGTCTTCGATTACCAGGCGCTCCGGGTGTCGCCGAACGTTTACACGACCCTCGAGGAGATCGACACCTTCGTCATGGCCATGGAAGACGCTCTCAAAGGCGGCGTCCCGAGCAATTTGGCCGCGGCGAGAAGAGGTCCGGTCGACGGCGTCGATTGGACAGATATCATCTAAATTCGGCTGTCGAAGGAGGACGGGGATGAAACGCCTGACGATTTTAGTACTGGCCGGGTTCTGTCTTACCCTGTTGGGAGCGGCTCCAGCGGCCTCAGCCCAGGGTGTCTTTAAGATCCCGTTCAAATTCGAAGCGGGAGGAAAAAAGTTCGCCGCGGGCGAGTACCGGGTCGCCTTCCTGGAAGGCGGAAAGATCGTCCTGCGGAAGGAACCCGGAGGCGAAGACGTCGTAATCCCATTCGCGGAGCGGCTGAAGACGTCCGGCCCGGCCGTCGAAGAGCCTCAGCTCGTCTTCGATGTCGTCGGGAACTTCGAGCCCTCCTACACGGAGTATGTTACGGATTACCTGCTCTCCGAGGTCTGGTTTCCGGGCGAGGACGGGTTTCTGATCCATCGGACGAAGGGCGCGCACCAGAACCAGGTCGTCAAAGGTCAGAAAGCGACAAAATAGCGGACCGCGGCTCAACCCTCGAACTTCTCTTGGTTTTCGGGGGAGCGGTTCCCCGTCAAGTTAACGGTTTTGTTCTGGCTGGTTTTAAGACGATTCCCCCTGTTCAAAAAGACGGGCGGATTTCAGGACGGCATTTTCAGGCCTTCCTTGTATTCTGCGAAATCGGGGATGATCCTCTCGTATTCCTCGGACATGAGCGGCGATGAGATCATGAAATCCGCGGAAGCCCGGTTGCAGGCTACGGGAATGTTCCAGACGACGGCAATGCGCAGCAGGGCTTTGACGTCCGTGTCGTGGGGCATCGGCTGGAGAGGATCCCAGAAGAAGATCAGGAAATCGATCTCGCCGTCGGTGATTCTGGCGCCGATCTGCTGGTCGCCTCCGAGCGGTCCGCTCTGGAGACGGCGGATATTCAGGCCGAGCTCGTTCTGTAGAAGGGCTCCCGTCGTTCCCGTCGCGTAGAGAACATGCTTCGCCAGAAGGTCTTTATTGTACCTGGCCCATTCGAGAAGGTCGGATTTCTTGTTGTCGTGAGCGACAAGGGCGATCCGTTTCTTCTCCCCCAGCCCGATTTTTCGGTTTTTCTTCGTCATGGCTTCCTCCGGTCGCAGGGCGAAATTTTATGGGCGGCGTTGTAGCACGGAAGGCGTTTTTCCAGTGTCAAGATCTTGGGGAAGCGTTTTTGGCCTTCGAGTTTTTGTCTCCATGTTTTTTTCATGGGCTGCCTTCTCCCATTGTTGAAATGATGAATCAAGGAGCCGGCGTTTGTCAAACCGAGGACGCGCACTTCGCGATTTTTTCATCAATTCTTAACCAAAAAATCATGTTTCCCTGCTATAATACTCAAAACGAAGAGGAGCTTTGAGATGAGAAAGACGAGAGTTTTGTTTGTCTGCGTCCACAACAGCGCTCGGAGCCAGATGGCCGAGGCTTTTCTCAATCATTTGGCCGGGGATCGGTTTGAAGCGCTGAGCGCGGGGTTTGAACCCGGCGTCCTCAACCCGCTTGCCGTCGAGGTCATGAAGGAAGTCGGAATCGATATTTCGGGGAACCAGACCAAGAGCGTCTGGGAACTCTATCGGCGGGGCGAACTTTTTCGCTATGTCATCACCGTCTGCGACGCCAAAAGCGCCGAGGTCTGCCCCATCTTTCCCGGCGTGGCCCTGACGATGAACTGGAGTTTCGACGACCCGGCATCGTTTACCGGCACTCACGAGGAGAAGCTCGAGAAAACCCGGGCCGTCCGGGACGCCATCAGGGCGAAGGTCGAAGCATTTATCGAGGAAAGGAAAGGCGAGGTGCAGACCGACTCGTCTTCATGACCTGACTCCTTTGCTTCTGGCGGAGAGGGCGTCATCCCGGATTGTGATCTTGTCTTATTGACTGCCGCGCTTTCCTCTTTTATCATGCTTGTCATCAAAGAGTGAACGATGCTTGTTCCGTTCGGGCTGCTGATCGGTTTTTTGGCCTCCGTCCTTCCTGGTCCGATTCATGTCTTTGCCGTTTCCGAGGCCATGAGGCACGGGTTCCGGCAGAGCCTCTCGGTCGGGCTGACGGCGGCGGTTTTCGACATGGTGTACTGTTATATCGCACTGATCGGCACGACCTTGTTCTATTCGTTCATGGAACACTGTTTCGGCTGGCTGCGGTTGATCAGCGTCATCGTCATGGTCGCCGTGGGCTTTTATCTCTTCCGCCAGGCCCGCCGGATGGGGTCGATCACGTTGGCTGATCCGCGGCAGGGGCGGAAAACCAGGAACATCCTCATGACGTTGTTGCTTTATATTTCCAGCCCGACTCTGGCCGCTTTCTGGATCGCGGTAGCCGGCTTCCTTGCGGCCCATGGGGTCGCCGCGGAAGACGGACTCAGGCCCTACGTTTTTTCGATCTGTGTCGGTGCCGGCAGCTTGATCTGGTATCTTGCCGTGGCCAAATATGCACCCAGGCTGCAGACCGGCTTCGGCCTCAAATTGTTTAAGGCTGTTCTGACGGCTTTAGCCGTCCTGATCCTCGGCATGGCCGCTTGGGCATTCGGCAGAATCCTGTTCAGGTTTTAAGAAAAATTGAACTCCGAGCAGATTTCAGGGCGCGGATTCGCTGGATTCCAGAGATTCGCCCGGCCGGCGCCGCAGGCGGAAGATTGCGGAAACGGGACCCGAGAGGACGTTCACGCCGAAAAAGCAGAGCAGAAAAACCTTCGTATAGAAGATCAGCCCGCTGACGATCACGGCCAAGGCGAGAGCCGTTTTGAGGTCGATTTTCTTGCGCAGGTTGAAACTCAAAAAATTCCGGTACCTGATCGTGCTGACCATGCAGAACGAGACGAAGGCGACGGTGAGCGCCAGGCCGGCGACGGGAAGATTCGTCTCCAGGGGTTTCGGCTTAAGGAAGATCAGAGACGCGAGGAACATCGAGGCGGAGGGAACCGTCAATCCGACATAATGCTTTCTGCTTTCCTGGCTTTTCTGGAGCACATTGTACCTGGCCAGCCGCAGGATTCCGGCCGCGAGAAAGACGAAGCTGAACAGCGCCCCTGCCGTCCCGGCGACACGGAGTCCCCAGAAATAGAGGAGAATACACGGCGCCGCCCCGAAGGAGAGGGCGTCGGCGAGAGAATCAAGCTGGGTTCCGAAATCCGACTGCGTCCCCGTCGAGCGGGCCACGATGCCGTCTACGCCGTCCATCGCGGCGGCCATGATGATCCAGAACGCCGCCCAGGCGTACTTCGCATGAAAGCAGGAAATCAGGCTGAGAAACCCGAAAAAGACATTGGTGATGGAAAACAAACTCGGCAAGAGGAAGACTTCGGAATGAAACTTTTTCATATCTTGACCTCCGCGATGACCGTCTCTCCGGCCCGCACTTTCGAGCCCGCGGCGATCGTGACCACCGCCGATGCGGGAAGGCAGATTTCCACTCGCGATCCAAAACACATCAGACCGATCTTCTGGCCTTTCTTCACAGACTCTCCCGGTCCGACGTAGCTCCGAATCCGACGGGCGGCTACTCCGACGATCTGCTTGAGGTCCACATCGACCGTCCCCCCTCTGATCGAGAGCGAATGGGACTCGTTTTTTTGGCCGGCCTGATCCGTGTGAGCGGGGAAAAAGCGTCCCCGTCGGTATTCCTGCTTCGTCACCGTTCCGGACACGGGGGAACGGGTGATGTGAACATCGAGGAGCGAAAGGAAGATGGTGACCCTCGTCACCGGACTCTTGAGCGACGGATAAGAGGAGAGGCTCTCGATCCCCAGGACTCTGCCGTCAGCCGGGCTGAGGACGGCATGCTCTTCTCCGGGGATGATGCGCTCCGGGTCGCGGAAAAAAAAAGCAAGAGCGGCCGCCAATCCGAGGGAGAACAGGGACGCGGCCCACCAACGGGGCCAGGCAAAGAGAAAAGCCGCAGCCAAGCAGGGAAGAACACACCGCCAGCCTTCCTTCGCCATCCTCATCTTAATCCGCCGGATTTCTCGAGGCTTTCAGAACGCCAGTCTCCTTTCCTCGGTTTCCTCAAGAGCGACCGCGAAACATCCTCTTCTTTTATAGCTTTTCATCATAGCATACTTCCCTTTTCCTTCAAATCGAAATTATGACGCACGCCGGGATCCGCAACTATGGCTTTTGACCCGCGGTTTGCCGCGGGCTCAACTCGGATAGGCCCCGAATTCGTAGGCGGCATCGAAGAGGGCGACGATGTTTTCAGGCGGAACGCCTTTCTGGATGTTGTGGACGTTTGCGAAAACGTAGCCCCCGCCGGGCATAAAGGCGGCGAGGTTTTTGCGGACTTCGGCTCTGACAATGTCAGGTTCGGCAAACGGCAGGATGTGCTGAGCGTCGATCCCCCCGCCCCAGAAAACAAGCTCCTTTCCGAACCGGCGTTTGAGCGCCTCCGGCCGCATGTTCTTGAGCCCGATCTGAACGGGATTGAGGATGTCGATCCCGTTGTCGAGGAGGTCGGGGATGTATTCCCAGCAGTCGCCGCAGGTGTGATACCAGATTTTGGCCCGGGTGAGCGATTTGAGATGCCGGACGAGGGCCTTCTGCCGCGGCTTGACGATCTTCCGGTAAATGGCGGGCGAGAACAGCGGGCCGGACTGGCCGGAGAGGTCGTCGCCGATCATCACGACGTCGACGATGTCCCCGACGGCGCGCATGAACCCGGTTTCGAAATCCATCCAGGACTTGAGGATCCGGTCGAGCAGGGCTTCGCAAAAGGGCGGGTTGGTCAGCAGGTCCTCGTACCATCTCTCCAGGCCCCGCAGGTACCAACACATTTCGTAGACGACGCCGGAAATTCCGGTGCAAAGGGCATAGGGCGTCTCGCGGCGCATCCTCAGGGCCTCCTCCCGGACGCCGGTGAAACGCGTCGGGTCGTCGCCGCGGGGGAACGGATAATCGTCGAGGTCCTGAATCGTCGCCCCGGCGAGAGGATGATAGGAAACATCCATGTAGTTCGGCTCGTCGTCCGGCATGGACCAGACCGCGCCGAACTCATCCTTGAAATCATGCCACAGGCGGCCGCCCCGCTCGTGGATTTCGATGCCGCCCTTGAAATTTTCGGGGGCGTGAGCTGAGATATAACGCGTGTCGACATGGAAACGCTCGAGCACGCGCTCGCTCGGCCGGACGATCTGCTGGACCGGGTCGAGAATCGCGATCTCCTCCTCAAACCCGAGTATTCCGATCAATTCACTGTATGCGGCGCGGTGAATTCCCGTCTGAAATCCGCCCAAATCGATCGGGACTCGGTCCGGCAGCTGATGGTGGATGGCCCGATGGACGCGTTCTCTTGAGGTCATTGCGGTCTCCTATTTTCCCCGGCCGGCCAAGAAGTTCCCCGCTCCGATGATTATTGTCGACAGGATGAGGACGACGATCCCCGTGCCGATCAGGAAATAGATGCGCCGCTTGGATCCTTTCCACTCCCGGAAGGCCAGGCCCCAGAGGTTGCTGAACACAATGATAAAGGCCATCAGGATCGACCAGCTCGAGAAATCGTACTTTCCCATCTTGGTCGACCCCATGCCGTAGAACATGAACTGAACATACCAGATCACGCCGCCGAGCGCGGAAAGGAGATAGTTGGCGGCCAGGGGGGAACCCTTGCGGTTGATGTAATCTCGAGCCGATCGGTTCTTGAGAAACAAAAAAACGCACCACAGGAAGTTCGTCGTGAACCCGCCGGCCATGACCACGACAAAAACGGGGCTGTTCTGCCAGAGGGAGGGCGTTCCCGCAGCGACGGCCCGGGCGGCCACCGGCTTGCCGGCGGCGATGCCGAAGGCAAAACAGGCGCTCATCACGCCGCTCAAAAGGGCGATGAGGAATCCCTTGCGGAGATCGAATTCGCGCACCGAAGCCTTCTTTTGCTCCTCGCTGAACTGTCGTTCTTTGGCCATTCCCGCCCGGCCGACAATGGCGATCCCGATGAGACAAACGACAACGCCCCCGAGCGTGACCAGCCCGGATGCGTGCCGGAGCATGTCCGAAAATGTTCTAAAATAAACGGGCGGGATGATCGTCCCGAAAGCCGCCGTGTAGCCGAGAGCGAGCGAATAGCCGAGCGACATCCCGAGATAGCGCATGGTCAGGCCGAAGGTCAGGCCCCCCACTCCCCAGAGCATGCCGAAGAGATAGCTCCAGAGCAGGCTCGATCCGGGAGAACTCCTGAGGACGCCCCAGAGGCCGGGGACACTGAGCACCGCCGCGACCAAAGGCGCGATAATCCAGGCAAACAGCCCGTTGGCCAGCCAGTAGCTTTCCCAGGCCCAGGTGCGGACTTTCTTAAGGGGGATGTAGAAGCTTGCCGCCGCCAACCCGCCGAGCGCGATGAGGAGTGCCCCGAAAAAGGGATTCATCTCCGGATTGTCTTAACACTTTCCCCAGACATGGCGGGGATGCCTTTTTTCGTACTCTCTGGCCGTGTCTGTGGTGATTTTGTGCCAGGGGACGCCCTTCGCTGCGCCGACGATCCCGGCCAGGGCGCAGCGGCACAATGTCGGGTCGACTTTTTTTCTGAGTTCCTCGAAGACTTTGTACGGGTCCCGCTTGAGAAATTCTTTTTTGGATGTGATTCCCATCCGGCGGAGTTTATCGGCCGTTGTTTTCCCGATGTTGGGCAGCGATTCGAGCGAATCGTGGGCCTTGTCCGGCGGGTTCTTTTCGGCCGGCCGCTTTTTCATCTGATGCGCCTTCCTTCCCTAGATGTTCAGGAAAACGGACTCATTCTATGGAACGCCGGGGTCCATGTCAATTTGTCTGCGCTTCGGCTCTATGACGAAAAGTGTGGCCACGATAAGAAGGAAGAGGATCCGATCAGCCGCCGACCGGCGGGAATAGAGATGCCCGAAGGGATGGGGCTGGCGGAGTTTTCAGAAATTGAACGTGTAGGAATATTTCACGATCAGAGCCCGGCTGTCGCTCCACGGCCTCCGAGGAGTGTCTCTCATTCGGTCGGTGTTGAGGACCTCGTTGTAAACGAGGTAGAGGTCATTTCCTTCGGCGGGGTTGTACCTCAGGCGCAGGTTGCCGATGACGAGATCGTCGGCGCCGTTGTACTGGATAAAGGCGAGGGCCGAGATTTTAGTGTTCAGAGTGGCGAGAAGCCTGAGCTGGACGAGATGGGCGGTGAAGCCCTGGCCGCGCTCGGAGAACTCGACCCGGTTGATTTCATAATGGCCGCTCAGGGTGAGATCATGGAGGGGACTCCAAGAAGGCCGGATCCCGAGCGTCGTCCGCCAGCCGTCATAAAATGAGCCGGCGTCCACCATCACCATTGTGCTGAACAACCTTCCTTGAGGCGTCATATACATTCCCTCGATTCCAAGGAACGTGTATTCTCCAGGCGGGACGCTTGCTCCGGCCGAGAATTCAAACAATTCCCGAATGCTTTCCCGGCGGAGCTGCAGCGAGAACATTCCCTGGGACCCGGATTTCGTGTTGAATTCCCAGCCGGGTCCGAGCTCCGCGGTCTCGACCGACAGGTCCTCATTCCGAAGGATGACGAATCCCCTGAGGTTGACCCGGTGGGATTGCAGGAACGAGCTTTCTCCAGGAATCCAGCCGTAAGCAATCTCGTTGCGGGTGGCGATGAAATCCTCCCTCATCTCGAAACCCAGCCCGGGGTCGTAATCACGGCCGGCCCGGGAGAGGCTGAAATAGTATCCCAGCCCTTTCTGCGTTCTCCGCTCGTAATTGATCCGAAGGCGCGACGGGTCGAGCGAGACCGGGTTGTTGGTCAGCCCGTTGGCCAGCGACTGGGCTGCAGCCATGGTGAGATAATCGTCGCCGGAAAGCCGGAAAATTCCGTCCAGGCCGTAACAGATATTGTATGAGCCGTCCTTTCCGATCCGGGAGGTGATGATTCCTCCGACGTACGAATACGGGTTGAAAACGCGGCGTCGGAAACGGAACACCCCCGAGTTTTCCAGCGGAATCCCCTGGGTTTCGAGCGGCGCGGTCTGCATGGTCATGAACCCGAGGTCCCAGGGGCCAGCGCGGCCGACCAGCCGGAGCCCCCCATAAATGGGGACGACGTGGCTTTCTCCGTCTTCGTCCTCGGAAAGGCCGATCCGGCGGCTGTAAAAAACCCGGCTGAACCCGCCGAAATTGAAATCGAAGACGGCCGCTCGCTCCTGGAAAAACAGGCGTTTTTCGGGAAAAAAAAGAACGAATCTGGTCAGATTGACCTGTTGATCATCGGCTTCCACCTGGGCGAAATCAGGGTTGATCGTGAGGTCAAAGGTCAGGTTGCTGGTCAGGCCGTACTTGATGTCCAGCCCGGTTTCAGTGGAGGGGCTATCGTGTCGGACGTAGGCTGTCCCCTCATCGTTCAGGTCGTAGGCGTAGCCCGAGCCAGCCAGCACGAAAGGGGCAATGTAAAGAGGGTGACGGCTTCGGATTCCGTCGAGGATGATCTCTTGGGCCTGAGAGGGTTTCCAGGCGCTCTTCTGACCCCATTTGGGATAAATGGAAGGAAAGACGATTTGCTCGCTTTTCCGGGCAATCCACCTCCAGGCGAGGAGCCCCATGATCACCCGACCGTTTTTATCCTGGAAACGGAGGCTTGAAAAGGGAATCCGCATCTCGACGAACCATCCCTCCTCGTTGACGACCGTTTTGACATCCCAGAACGTGTTCCAACTCAGGTTGACGGGCTCCTCCATGGGCATTCGGGTTTCGGCGTCGTGCATAACGGCTCCGTCCCAGCGCAGGCCGGAGGGAGTGGTGAAAAACGCCAGGCCGTTTTCCTTGTCGTTGAAGGTGTCCAAGATGATGCCGAACCAGTCGGTGTTCTGTTCCATGTAGTCCCGTTTCTTCGACGGCGCCTGAACCTTCGAAGGCTCTCGATCGAACATCCGGCCTGCGATCCAGAGGAAGTGATCGTCGAAGGCGACGAGCACTTCGGTTTTCTCGGAAGGCGGAAACCCGAAGTTCGGCATCATCATGATCATCGGGAGAGGGCCGACATCTCGCCATGCCTCTTCGGTGCTCAGGCCGTCGAAGACGATCGGGCTCCCGAGTTTTGGGATCGGGATCGGCTCGGCTGAGCGAGAGATCACGGCCGTCTCCTGGGCCCTTGAAAGGAAGGCGGAAAGTCCAAGAATGAACGCGGCGAGAAGAAAGGTCGGGCGGTTCCGCAGATCCGTTCTCTTCAGTGCTCTCGGCCTCATAGTCTGCGGTAAGATAGACGATATTTTTGTCCGTGTCAAAACCAGGAATGCAGCCCGAGCGGGTCTCTTGCTCCTCTTTTTATTCTCACCGAACTATTCCGGGAGGCCGCGGAAAAACGACGGCCCTGGGGATGACACCCTTGACATGGAGTTCGGTTTTTTAGGTCCACCTCAAAAAGAAGATCGTTCCTTCCCTCGGCGCGCTTTCCGGATGACCCCCCTGGCGATATCCGGGAAGATAAGCTTGTGGAGGGGTTTGACCAGAAACCAGTA
>Ga0136652_1001081_pt1 | contig 12025 bp, 9 predicted proteins | sample ConPoolayeEmetaG_FD_94864 | JGI IMG/M metagenome (GOLD analysis project Ga0136652, IMG submission 94864) | Hot spring microbial mat communities from California, USA to study Microbial Dark Matter (Phase II) - Cone Pool mat layer E metaG... ...
CCGATATGGTCAGCGACATCATCGGCATCGGGCCCGGGAATCTCCTGGTGACTCTCCAGACGCATAAGAACCTGATTGCCGCCGCCAATCTGGTGGATGTGGCGGGGATCGTGTTTTCCCGCGGTAAGACGCCGACCGATGACGTCATCGCCCTGGCCAGCAAGGCCGGGATCGGCCTGATGGCCTTTGACGGAGATACCTGGACACTCGCCAAGAAACTCTATGAAGCGGGCATTCGATAGCCCGAGTCTCTCGGTTTTCAACTGACCAAGGGTCAATCGGTATGATGACGGAGAACGTTCTCAAGGCTTTGAAGCAGGAGTTCCATGGGGAGCGGAGCGACCTCATCCCGGTCCTGCAGAGACTCCAACGGACCTACGGCTATCTTCATCCTGACGCCATCCGGGCGGTTTCGCGCTGGTTGAAAATTTCCGATAATGAAATCTTCGGCGTGGCGACATTCTATGCTCAATTCCGCTTCAGCCCCCCAGGCAAGCATCATCTCCGCGTCTGCCTGGGCACGGCCTGCCATGTCAAGGGCGGCGAACAGATCCTGCTGACTCTCCAGCAGCGGCTCGGGATCGAGACAGGGGAGACGACGCCCGACGCCCAATACGACCTCGACCGGGTGGCCTGCCTCGGCTGCTGCGCCTTGGCCCCCGTGGTTTCTTTCGATGATAAGATCCACAGTCAGATGTCCGTCCTGAAAATTCAGAGGTTGCTTGATGAGCACAAGACCGATTGACCTGCGGCGCCGCGAGGCCGCCAAAAAATGGTCCGAGCTTCAGACATCTTCGATTCCCGTCATTTACATTGGTGCCGGTTCCTGCGGCCTTGCCGCGGGAGCCGCTGACGTCCAGGCGGCGGTAGAAAAATATCTGAAGAAAAAAGACATCCGCTCGCGGATCATCCAGGTGGGGTGCATCGGACCGTGCTATCTTGAGCCGCTGATGGACGTCCAGATGCCCGGCCAGCCTCGTCTCAGCTATTCCAATGTCCGGCCGAGCGACGTGCCGATCATCCTCGATGGATTCTTCGTGAAAAACGAGATTTCCCGGTCTCGGCTGGCCGGTCATTTCGGAGAAGCCGACCTCGACGGCATCCCCCGGTTTTTCGATCAGCCGATGCTCAAACCGCAGGTCCGGATTGTGCTCCAAAATTGCGGCCTCATCGATCCGGACGATCTCGACCACTACCTGGCCAGGGACGGCTATCTCGGATTTGAAAAGTGTCTGTCCATGTCCTGGCAGGAAGTCTTGGAGACGGTCAAGCGCTCCGGCATTCGCGGCCGCGGCGGGGCCGGGTTCCCGACTTGGAAAAAATGGTCGGTCTGCCGGGAGACCGAGAGTGATCAGCGTTACCTCGTCTGCAACGCGGATGAAGGCGACCCGGGAGCGTTCATGAACCGATCGCTCATCGAAGGCGATCCCCATGCCGTTCTTGAGGGCATGCTCATCGCCGCCTACGCCATCGGCGCCACGCAAGGGTATATCTATATCCGGGCCGAATACCCGCTGGCCATCCAGCGCCTCAACAGGGCCATCGCTCAGATGCGGGAGATCGGCCTTCTCGGACAAAATATTTTGGATTCGGCGTTCAGCTTCGACATCAAAATCAAGGAAGGAGCGGGCGCCTTTGTCTGCGGCGAAGAGACGGCCCTGATCGCCTCGATCGAGGGAAGGCGGGGCATGCCCCGCACCCGCCCGCCGTTTCCGGCGATCTCCGGGCTATGGGGGAAGCCGACCATCATCAACAACGTCGAAACGCTGGGTACGCTGCCTCATATTTTCCGCCACGGGGCGGAGTGGTATGCTGGGTTCGGGACGGAGACGAGCCGGGGAACGAAAACCTTCTCCCTTGTCGGCAAAGTGCGGCGTACGGGCCTGATCGAAGTCCCGCTCGGTATTACGCTCCGGGAAGTCGTCTTTGACATCGGCGGCGGAACGCTCAAGCCATTCAAAGCCGTCCAGACCGGCGGGCCTTCGGGCGGGTGCCTGTCCGATGAATTCCTCGACACGCCGATCGATTACGAGCACCTGGCCGAAGCGGGCTCGATTATGGGGTCGGGCGGGCTGATCGTCATCGACGCAGACACCTGCATTGTCGACACGGCAAAGTATTTCCTTGGATTTACCCAGAAAGAGTCGTGCGGCAAGTGCGTGCCCTGCCGGGTCGGGACCCGGCACATGGTGAAGATTCTGGAGAAGATCTCGAACGGCCAGGGAGAGATCGCCGACCTGGATAAGCTGGAGAAGCTCGCCCGGACGGTCAAGAACGGCTCGTTGTGCGGCTTGGGGGCCACAGCTCCCAATCCCGTCCTGACGTCCCTCAAGTATTTCCGCTCGGAGTTCATTTCTCATGTCCGGGACAAGCGCTGTCCGGCCGTCGTCTGCCGGAACCTGGTGAATTACCGGATCATCCCGGGCAAATGCACCGGCTGCCAGCGCTGCGTCAGCGTCTGTCCGACCGGCGCGATCACCGGCCCGCGCTCCGAACCGCATAACCTGGATCGAACGAAGTGCATCAAGTGCCGATCGTGCTACGAGATCTGCCGTTTCGACGCCATCGCCGGCGACGCGATCGTCATCGAATCCGGAACGTGATGAGCGAAAAAGACTTTGAAGGTTGAGTCATGGCGCGAAAAGAACCTCGAATTCTGATCATGGAGATCAACCACCGCCCGGTATCCTTTCCCGAAGGGGTGACGGTCCACCGGGCGGCGGAGCTGAACGGCATCTATATCCCGTCCCTTTGCTCGCACAAAGATCTTTCGCCTTTCGGAGGCTGCCGGCTGTGCATGGTCGAGATCGAAGGTCTGAGGGGCTATCCGCTTTCCTGCAGCACGATCGCTCAAGAGGGGATGAAAGTCCTGACCGACACCGCGACCCTCCGCGAGTTGCGCCGGGAAATCCTTAAGCTCATCCTGAGCGAGCATCCTTCCTCTTGCCTGTTCTGCGATGAGCGCATCGAGTGCCTGGACTACCAGGGAACGATCCGCAAAGCCGGCGTCTCGACCGGCTGCCGCTTCTGCCCCAACGACCAACAGTGCGAGCTCCAGGATCTCGTCGAGAAGATCGGTCTCAGCGAGATTGATTTTCCGGTCGAATATCACGGCTATGATCCCGAGCATGACGATCCTTTCTATGACCGGGATTATAACGTCTGCATCCTCTGCGGCCGGTGTGTCCGGATGTGCCAGGAAGTCCGGGGGACGAGCGTTCTGGCCTTCACCTACCGCGGACCCAAAGTCAAGGTCGGCCCGGCGTTTGGCCGGAGCCACATCGAAGCGGGCTGCGAATTCTGCGGCGCCTGCGTCGACGTCTGCCCGACCGGCGCCCTGGCTGACAAAGCCTCCAAATGGGAAGGGAAACCCGACGGATTCCATGTCTCGACCTGTCCCTTTTGCGCCATCGGTTGCCAGGTCGAGTTAAATTACAAGAACGGCCGCCTGACCAAGGCCCGGGCCAACCTCGACGCGGAAGTCAATGACGGGCAGTTGTGCGTTAAAGGACGTTTCTGCATGCCCGAGGCGACTCATCACTTTGAGCGCGCCAGACGGCCGATGCTCCAGAAAGGCCGCTATTTCCGCGAGGTTTCCTGGGACGAAGCTCTGGAAAGAGTCGCCGCCGAACTCAAGGGAATCAAGCCCGATGAATTTCTCATGCTGGTCTCGCCTGACCTGACCTGCGAAGCCCTGTTTGCCGCCCGGAAATTCAGCCGCGAGTGCCTGGGAAGTGAGCAGATGGATTCGACCGGCAGGCTGGAATTGGGGGGAGGACCGAACCTCTGGTCGAGGCTCTTTTCCCGGCCGATTTCCATCAAGGCGATCGCCCGCTCGGACGTCATCCTGGCCGTCGGTCTCGACAGCCGTTTCAATTTTTCGGTCGTTGGGACAAAGGTGAGAAAAGCTCTTGACCAGGGGGCAACACTCGTGACCATCGACCCGCTGGACAGCAACCTGGCTCGGTACACGGACCTCTGGCTCCGTCCCGAGCCTGGAAAAGAAGGCCGGGTCTTCAAGATTTTCGTCGATCGGCTTTCCGGCCGGACCGTGGAAGTCTTCTCAACAGCGAAGGAAGAGGGCGTCGACTTTGAAACCCTCAAAGAAAGCTTAGAGGCGATTTCGGCCCGCCGGGAGCTCACCGTGATCATCGGTCCTCGGGTTTTTCTTTACGACGACAATGAAGATTTAGTAAGAGCTCTCCTTGCCCTTGAGGAAATCGAGAATGTCAACCTCGTCCCCCTCTACTTCGGAGCGAACACGCGGGGCGCCCTCGAATTGGGAATCTTCACCGAAGTTTCTCCAGAAGGCGGCAGGAGGAACGGGAAGGGAATCGGCCTGGCCGACATTCTGCGGGGAAGCAGACGGCCTCGCGTGCTTTATTGCGTCGGGGATGTCGGATTTTTTGAAAGGCCGGAGTGTGATTTTCTCATCGTCCAGGACACGTACCTCCCGTCTTTCAAGGTTGATGCGTTCCTGCCGGCGGCAAGCTTCGCCGAAGCGGGAGGTATGCTGGTGAACGTCGAGGGTCGAGTCCAGGAAGTCGTCCAAGTTGAATCTCATCCTGAAGGTGCGGTCGCCGGGTTTGTGCGGCCCGACTGGCGCATTTTCTCCGATCTTTCAAAAATCCTTCAGCATTCGAGCCTTGACTATCAGACCGTCGAGGATGTTCGCCGGGATATCCGGCGCGAAGTCGCCGGATTCCCTTCGGCGATCGACCGCCTGCCGCGACGGATGGTTCCCCTCGGTCATCCCATTCCGAACAAGGACTTCCGCGATCCGAAGAAGGAGGATGAATTCTGGCTCGTCGCCGAGCCCGGAGGCTTCCGTCATCGCGGCATCGACCTCTCTTCCAAAGTCGGTGGCCTGTGCGAGCTCGGGCTCGAGGAAGGCTTCCGGTTGAATCCGGGCGACATGGCTTCGCTCGGTCTGAGTAGCGGAGATTCCATCCGGATCACGGTTTTTCTTGATCAGGGCGAGACGAGCGTCGTGGCCCCGGCGAGAGCCGACGCCGAGGTCGTTCCCGGTTCGATCTTCTATACGCGGCCCGTCATCTTCGGCGGGCTGGCTCACCGACGCGGTATCCGGCCTCTTTTCGAGCGGGCGCCGAACCCGGCCCGAGCCCGGATCTCTCGGGAGGAGAGATAGCGAATTATCAGGCGAAGGAGAGAATAGGAATGTACAAAATCGTGGAGCGCCGGATGATCGTCCCCAACCTCCACGAGTTCACCGTCGAAGCGCCGGCCGTCGCTGAATCCGTAAAACCCGGAAATTTCGTCATCGTCAGGCCGGATGCCCTGGGAGAGCGCGTTCCTCTTTCGGTAGCCGATTGGGACACGAAACTCGGCACGGTGACCTCCATTTTTATGCAGGTCGGAGGCTCGACGGCCAAACTCGCCCGTCTCAAGCCGGGCGACACGATTCCCACGTTCGCGGGTCCGCTCGGCCGGGAAACGACGATCGAGAATTACGGCACGGTCCTCTGTCTTGGAGGCTGCTACGGAATCGGGTCCATTTACCCGGTCGCTCGGGCGCTCAAGGATGCTGGCAATCGCGTCTATGCCGTTCTCGAGGCCCGGAGTTCTTATCTTCTCTACTGGGAAGACCGGTTTGCCCGCGTCTCCGACCGGGTTTTCTACATCACCCGGGACGGAACGAAGGGGAAAAAAGGACACATTGCCCAGATTCCGGACCTCATGAGCCAATTCGGAATCGTTCCTAATCTAGTGATCGCCAACGGCTGCACCTTTCAGATGATGCGGATCTCCATGGTCACGAAGCCCCTGGGATGGAAGACGATCGTCAATATGAACCCGATCATGATCGACGGGACGGGAATGTGCGGCGTCTGTCGGCTGTCCGTCGCCGGGAAGACGAAGTTCGCCTGCGTGGACGGCCCGGATTTCGACGGCCACGAGATCGACTGGCAGGAATTCTTGGCCCGGCGCAAGAGCTATAACCCGGAAGAGGTCGACCCGCTCCGGCGGTCGAGCTGTCAATCCCGCTTTTGAGGACGGGGAAATCGGTGTGAGAAAGAGGTTTTCGGCGTGAGCGAAGAGAAAGCGGAAAAGAAAAAGATCGACCTGGCGCGGCGTCCGATGCCGAAGCAGACTCCGTGGGAGCGCATCAAGAATTTCGACGAAGTGGCTCTCGGCTACCCGGTGGAGACGGCGGTCGAGGAGGCCCGGCGCTGCCTCCAGTGCAAGAAGCCGCTGTGCAACCAGGGGTGCCCCGTCGGGATCGACATCCCCGGTTTCATCCGCTCGATCGTCGAGGGGAATTTCAGCGCCGGGATCAAGAAGATCAAAGAGACGAACGCCCTGCCGGCGATCTGCGGCCGCGTCTGCCCGCAGGAAGAGCAGTGCGAAAAAGCCTGCGTCCTGTCGAACAAGAAAGCTCCGATCGCCATCGGCCGGCTGGAGCGGTTCTTGGCCGATTGGGAAGCGGCCGAAGGGAAAATCGAAGTTCCTGACATCGCTCCGAAGACGGGGAAAAAAGTCGCCGTTGTCGGCGCCGGACCGGCCGGAATCACGGTGGCCAACGACCTCGTCATCCTCGGTCATGAGGTCACGATTTTCGAAGCCCTTCACGAATGCGGCGGCGTTTTGATCTACGGCATCCCTGAGTTTCGGCTGCCCAAGGCGATCGTCCACCGCGAGGTGGAATACGTCAAGAGTCTGGGCGTCAAGATTTACACGGATTTTATCGTCGGCAAGACCCGGACGGTCGACCGGCTGCTCGAGGAATTCGACGCCGTCTTTGTCGGCTCCGGGGCGGGACTTCCTTGGTTTATGGAGATTCCGGGCGAAAACTTGAACGGTGTTTATTCGGCCAACGAGTATCTGACCCGTGTCAATCTGATGAAGGGCTTTCGTTTCCCGGAATACGACACGCCGGTGAAACGGCCGTCGCGCGTGGCCGTCGTCGGCGGCGGCAATGTCGCCATGGATTCCGCTCGGACGGCGGTCCGTCTGGGTGCCGATGAAGTCCATCTTGTCTACCGGAGGAGCAAGGCCGAACTTCCGGCGCGGGCCGAGGAAGTCGAAAACGCCGAGGAAGAGGGCGTCATCTTCGACCTCCTGACACTCCCCGTCCGGCTGATCGGCGATGAGAACGGATGGATCAAGGAAATGGAGTGCCTGCGGATGGAGCTTGGCGAGCCCGACGCTTCCGGTCGCCGGAAGCCGATCCCGGTCGAGGGATCGAACTTCATCATCCCCTTCGATGCTGTGGTCATCGCCATCGGAAACAGCCCCAATCCTTTGATCCCGATGACCACCCCGGGGGTCGAAATCAACAAGAAGGGCGGGATTGTCACCGACCCGAAAACCGGAAGGACGTCCCGACCGAATATCTGGGCAGGCGGGGATATCGTCCGCGGATCGGCCACGGTCATCAGCGCCATGGGGGACGGGAGAATCGCCGCAGCTTCGATTCATGAATATCTGATGAGCAAACCGTGAGGCCGAGGGCAGAGAGAAAAAATGAGGCTTTCAGAAATCAAAGAGCTGTTAAGATGCGAGGTTCTGACCGGGGAAGATAATCTGTCGGTCGATATCACCGAAGTCGTCGCCTCGGACGGAATGAGCGAGATTCTCGCCTTCGCCAAATCGAAGGAGCTGATGATCACTGGGCTGACCAATATCCAGTCCATCCGCACGGCCGATATCGCTGGAGTCAGCGCCGTCATTTACTGCCGAGGGAAGCGCCCGGATAAGAAAATCGTTGAGTTCGCCGCCCAGAAGCGGATTCCGGTGCTGGTCACGGACATGGTGATGTTCGATATTTGCGGCATTCTTTACAATAAAGGCCTCAAAGGCGTGTCCTGATGCCGGCGGAGCTTCTGCGTGAGGAGTTCTTCATTCAGGGAAGAAACTTTGAAAAAGCAGGGGAGGTCTCGAGTGAGATCAAGACCATCCTTCGCGATCTCGGCATCGACCCGCCGACCGTTCGGCGTCTGGTAATCGTCGCCTTTGAGGGCGAGATGAACGTCGTCATGTATGCCGAGCGTGGCGTCCTGACGCTCATCCTGACCGAGGAGGATATTGTCCTTGAGATCAAGGATGAAGGCCCGGGAATCGAAGACATCGAGCTGGCGATGAAGGAAGGCTATTCAACGGCCTCGGACGAGATGCGGGAGATGGGGTTCGGTTTCGGGATGGGCCTCTCGAACATGAAAAAGAATGCCGACGAATTGCGGATTGAATCCGAGGTCGGAAAAGGGACTTCCGTCTTCGCCCGCATCAGCTTGAACACTCATGGCTGAACTGAAGCACGGGTTCAGAATCGACCGGGAGAAATGCACCGGATGCATGAACTGCATGCGTGCCTGCCCGACCCATGCGATCCGGATCAAAGACGGCAAGGCGGGCCTGATTCCGGATCTCTGCATCGACTGTGGTTCCTGCTTGAGCGTTTGCACTCCGGGAGCGATCTCGGCCACGACGATCGCCTTTGCCGAGCTCGACCGGTTCAGGTTCAAGGTGGCGGTCGCTTCGCCGGCCCTTTTCACTCAGTTCGGTTTTAACGATACGCCGGCCCAGGTGGCCCGGGCGCTCCTCGACTTCGGATTCGACGCAGTCTGGGAATATGCGGTCGATATCGAGCTGATCGACCGGGCGATCACGGATTGCGTCAAAAAATGGCCGGGACCGTTTCCCCTGATATCAAGTTCCTGCCCGGTCGTCGTCCGGCTCGTGCAAGTCGCTTACCCGGCTATGGTCGATCACTTGATTCACATCGACGCCCCGCGGGAGATCGCCGGCCGCGAATTGAAACGCCGCTATTCCAAGGAGCTGGGGCTTCGGCCGGAAGAAATCGGCGCGATTTACATCACGCCCTGCCAGGCAAAGACCATTTCCATCATCCAGCCGGCCGAGGAGGCGAAAAGCAATCTCGACGGCGCGATCGGGATCTCTCAGATTTACAACGAGATTCTTTTCCGGCTGAGAAAGCCCTCGGCCAAGGAAGAGCCGGCCAAGTCGAGCTGGGCCTCCGATGATCTCTTTCACTGGGGCGCACCGGAAGGAGAATTTCCCCATCTCTCCCGCGAGCACTACCTGCCCCTCACCGGGCTGACCGATATCATCAAAGTCTTTAACGATGTCGAAAAAGGGAAGCTTCTGAATGTCGAGTTCCTGGAGTGCCATGCCTGCCAGGGAGGCTGTATCGGGGGCAACCTGACGGTCGAAAATCTTTACGTCGCCCGGGCAAAAAACCTCCATTTGATCTCCCGGCGACCCAAACCTTCGCCCGAGTTCGAGAAAGAGGTGGCCCGGCGTTATGCCACCGAGGATTTCTCCCTTCGCGGGTCGCTGAAGCCGCGGCCGGTCGAAGGCCAGGTGTTTGATTTGCGCGAGCGGGTGGTCAGGAAAAAGAAGGCGGACGAGCTGATCAAAGCCCTGCCTCTTCTGAATTGCGGCCTCTGCGGCGCTCCCTCGTGCCGGAATCACGCCGAAGACGCGGCTGCCGGCCGTGCCGACCTTCGGGACTGTGTTTTTCTTTCACCCGAGCGCATCAACACGCTGCGAACGATCTACCTAAAAAAATAATGTCCGGGAGGAGAAAAATGCCGAACTCCCGAGATTCTTCCGGCAAAATGAGCCGCGGCGAAAAAACGCTGAAAAAACTCGAGCGGATGAGCAAGGCCCTCCGGCATGAAGAGCCCGACCGAGTTCCGATCAACGATTTTTTCTGGGGGAGCTTCGTTTCGCGGTGGAAGCGTGAGCTCGGGTTGCCCGAGGACGCCACTCCGGCCGCTTATTACGACTTCGACTGGACGGTCGTCACACCGAACCTCGATCCCTGGGTCCGACCGTTTGAAGTCCTGATCGAAACTCCGGAGGGGGTTGTGGTCAAAACCGGGTTCGGCGCCGTCCTTGACAAGCGATTTGCTCATCCGATGCCCGAAATGAAGTCGTGGGAAATCGATACCTTCGAGAAGCTCGAGCGAGTCGAGTTCGACGATCCGCGCGACCGACGCCGGCTTTTTGCCGCGATCGACGATCAGATCAACGGCATCGGCGACGGCTATCTGCGCGCCGATTCAGCCTGGATCGATAAGGTCCGGGCGCAGTGGCCCGATTTTCCCGTTTATGGAAGCGTGATCGAACCGAGCGAATGCCTGACCCGCTTGGTCGGCCAGCTCAACGCCCTTCTCTGGATGGGCGAATATCCAGAGCGCATGGGCGGGGTCATCAACCGGATCGGTGCTTTCTATCTTGAGCTTGCAGCGGCGGAGATCGAGGCGGGCGAGGGTCTCCTCGACGGGTTTGTCATTTGGGGCGACATGGCCTATAAGAAATCGCTTTTCATGTCGCCCGTCTACTGGCGTGCTTATTTCAAGCCCTGGGTGGCTGCCATGACCGAACTCGCCCATTCCCACGGCCTTCCAGTGATCTACCACGGCTGCGGCAATGTCTCGGCGGTCTTCGAAGATTTTATCGAGATCGGCGTCGATGCCTACAACCCGCTCGAGGCCAAGGCGGGGTTCGACGTCGTGGAGATGCGGCGCCGATACGGGCACCGGATTGCCTTCTGCGGGAATGGAGACGTGCGTATTTGGGAGACAGGCGACCGGGAAGCGATCCGCCGCGATGTTCTCCGCAAGCTCAACGCGGCGCGGGGAGGCGGGTATCTTTTCCAGTCGGACCATTCCGTAACAGGGGCGGTATCCGGCCCGACTTATGATTTCATTGTCAAGCTCGTCCGGGAATATGGACGCTATCCGCTGTCCCTCGGTAATTATGAAGAAAAGGAACGCCAGGACTGAGGTGATTTTGAGCGAAGGAGGCATCTGATGAGAAAAGGCGAACGGTTTCGAAGCGGAAAGTTTTCCCCCCATTGTTGTCCTTCCGGGAATACGATCGGCGGGAGCGGCGCTCTCACTCGGAGGACTTTCCTTAAGGGAATGGGGGCGACGGCGATCGGCGGGATTGCGCTCGCTGGCCTTTCCTGGCCGAATCTTTCGGCCATCGAGGCCGAAGAGGGGGCCGGGCTGGAGCGCCGCCCACTCAGGGTCAAGCCGATTCTCACCTATGAGATTCCGAAGCGAAAATTTCAAACGAGCTGGCGGAGCTGGGGTGGAATTGAGACCGAGCGCCAGGCGGAAGAAGAAATCGCTCGCCTCCGAAGGGATCTCGACAACCTCCGCTCCGAAGCCGATTTCCCTCTCGACATCCTTCCTCTTGCCGCGGTCCGGGAAGCCGCCGATCTGTCTTTCCTGGGCGATCTTTCTTCTTCCGATGTTCTTCTCGTCTATCCGGCGGGCGGCTGGATGGACATTTTTGCCTCCCTCGCTTCGACGGGAAAAGACATCATTTTCTTTTGCCGCCATAAGTCGGGTCCGGTTTATCTCTGGTACGAGATCATCAGCCCCCGCTATCTCCGTCAGCATACCGACAGCCTTGCCCTGAAGGGAATCAATGACCAGGATATCGTCATCGACAGCCAAGAGGAAATCCTCTGGCGATTGAGAGCTCTGGCCGGCCTGAGGAACGCGTTGGGAACCCGGATCATCGCCGTGGGCGGGCCCGACGCCTGGTCGCAACCGGCCGGAGTCGTGCCCAGACTTGTGGAGAGCATCTGGAAGTATGACATCTGCACAATTTCTTATGAGGAGCTCGGAAAACTAATCACGCAAGCCCGCCTCGACCGGGAGGCGGTAAAAAAAGCTCAGAGCGAGGCGGTTGAATATCTGAGCCGGCCCGGAACGACTCTCGAAACCGACCGCTTGTTCGTCGAGAACGCCTTTCTCCTCGGCCACGTTTTCCGCCGCCTCATGAAACAGGCGGAATGCCGGGCGATCACCATCAACGGCTGCATGGGAACGATCATGCCGCTCGCCGAAACTTCGGCCTGCCTGACGCTGAGCCTGCTCAACGACGCCGGCTATCTTGCGTTCTGCGAATCGGATTTTGTCGTCATCCCGTCCGGCATTCTGCTTGCGAACATCTCGGGGAAGCCTGTTTTTCTCAATGACCCGACTTATCCCCACGATGGAATCATCACTCTTGCCCACTGCAC
>Ga0136652_1001083_pt1 | contig 12003 bp, 10 predicted proteins | sample ConPoolayeEmetaG_FD_94864 | JGI IMG/M metagenome (GOLD analysis project Ga0136652, IMG submission 94864) | Hot spring microbial mat communities from California, USA to study Microbial Dark Matter (Phase II) - Cone Pool mat layer E metaG... ...
AGTAAAGTCGATATCGACCTGACTCAGGTACTCGATAGGCCATCAGCAACGAAGAGGTAAGAATACGATGAAATATGACATTATTGTAGCTGGTGGCGGACCGGCCGGACTGATGGCGGCGCAGACCGCCGCCCGGGACGGACTGAAGGTTATCCTTATCGAAAAGAAGAAGGAGCCGGCTGTTATCAACCGTGCCTGTACCGCACTTTGCTATCTGAGATGGGTGACCCCGGACGGCTACCTAGAGCCGGTAACCGTGGAAAAATGCCCCGAAGGGGCCAGATTTCACTGGCCTAAGCTCAATCTTACAGTTTCATACAGGGGACCTCTCGTTCCATACAGCAACGCCGTGTGGATATCCCCGGGCGGCGTTAAGGTCTTCCCATTCAAGGACGAGCTTTTTGCCTACTACTTCGACAAGGAACTGCTGGCAGAGGGGCTCCTAAAGGAATCACTGGCGGCAGGAGTGGACGTCCGGCCAGGAACCGCGGCCGTCTCAGCAGAAAATACCAGTACCGGTGTGAGGGTCACCGTCGTCGATTCGAGCGGGAGTAAGACTGTTGAAGGCGGCAAGTGTATTGCCGCCGATGGCGTAAACTCAAAGATTGTTGACAGTCTTGGCCTGAATAAAAGGCGTAAGGTTTTTCTTCCGCTTGTCAAAGGGGCTTCTTTCGTAATGGAAGGGGTTGATTGTCCCCTGCCGGAGGCGAAGAGCGGCCACCTGACATGGATGTTCCCCGATCTTCCCGGTGGCCGGTTCATGCTTGACCCACGCGATAACGGCAAGTGGTGGGTTGGCCAGAACTGGGAAATAATTAGTAAGCAGCCAGAATTTGCACCATGGTTCCGGCGGGCAAAGGTCATTAAAAGAACGGCCTTTTCTGCCACCGTTCGAACGCCTTTGTACGAACCGGTACTGGGGAACATCATCGCCATAGGCGACGCCGCGGCACCGATTGAGACCTGGGTACAAGGCTCAATCGCCTGCGGTTATCTGGCAGCCAAGACCATGCTCCGCGAGCTCGATGGCCGTAAAGCGCTACCGGAATATATTGCATGGTGGCAACAGGCTTTCTATTTCAACGACCCCGGCTACTTCAAGCGCGTAGTAGCGCATCACCTGTTGAGCTGGAACCGGATTTGCTCCGCAGAGGAGATTGATTTCATCTACGGTATGTATGAAAATGAGAGGGTGGTCCCCACTCTGGAGCTGGTCAGAAACCCGCAACCATTGAAGAAGCGGCGGCCGGAGCTGTACAACCGGCTCAAGAAAGCTCTCGCTACCCTTCTGAAAGAGGCCGGTCCCATCATCTCAAATTACCCGAACGGAGCCGTTATCTTGCGTGATCCCGAAGCTCACCTCAAGCGCTGGGTTACATACCCGGGGTACTGACGGACGTCTAATAAAGGAGGTGTTTGTATGGCACGAAGATTCACCATGGAATGGCCCGACCTTAAGACCAAGATTACTGCCGAACTCAAAGACGCTGACCACCCTGCTATCTGTGATGCCTTCTGGAACCGGCTGCCTTTCAAGACTATTTTCGCCGCTTCAATGAGCGCCGGTGAGATGTTCAAAGTGCCGGTACCCTTCATACTGCCCCTGGCTCCACCTGAGAAATGCGCCTTTTTCCCGGACGTCCCGCCGGGCTCGATTGTTGTCCTGCCGTACGGTGGCATAATGCTGAAGTACGGCATCTGCGCCGAGCCGTTCCGGCTGCCGCTATTTGCTACCGTTCTGGCCGAGGACATGCCCAGCCTTTATACAGTGTCAATAAAGCTACGCGACGCTTACTTTTTTACCAAAGAAATTATTATCGCGAATATCGCCCGTGCGCAGGGATAGGAAGGAGAGCGAAAAATGTCGAGGGACTGGAAAGAAGTCAAGAAAGAACTGGACAAGGCAACTGAAGACATTTTTCTTGTCTGTCCTGACGAAATTAAACGCTTCCATTACGGAATTATTACCCACTCCGATGCAGGCAAACACAGCATAAACCAGTATTTTGGCCACTGGGTGCATGCCTACGCTGGCTACTACGTGTGGCCAAACGAGATCGGTGCCATCATCCGCCTCGCCATGGAAGGCAAGCTCGATATCAAGCAGGTCAAAGAAGTCTATAACGCCCTTATCATGTCGATATCGCCGTTTTTTGCCGAATACGCCGGTCAACACCTTCAGGCAAAATACTCCCAGATGGTGTTCGAAGCGTGGGATTCTGTAAACAACAAAGAGGAACTGGTCGAGTTGCTCAACTCCTACCTTTCCTTCATAAGCCGACTTTACTGGTGGTTCCACTGGTACTTCCCTTGGGGTATTGGCCCGGTATTGTGTCAGCGGCTATCATCCGAGGATGTTCAGGAGATAGTAAGGCTCAGCAAGCCTTCGAAATCTTAAATGCGGTCCACTTCGGTTGAAGCACTACGTATGGCTATAAGCAGGATAGGATAAATAGAGGGGGAGGACCAAAGATGTCTAGGAGACTATCGATCACAATTATCACTATCGCCATCATTGTGAGCGGCCTGCTGGCCTGCCAGACGCCCTCAGCAACTCCAATCCCGACCAAGTCACCGACCGCGACCACCACGCCGGCGCCGACACCCGCCCCTTCACCCTCACCCGCAGCCTTTAAATGGCCGGACTCGCTGACAATCATTTCTACCAGCGGTGCCGGCAATGCGGTAGCAATTGCCTGGTCAACGCCGCTTGGCCGCGAAACCGGGATGAGAGTCCGTATCACCACCGAGGACTCCCAGATGCTGCGTCATCTCGCTGTCAAGAACGGTGAGGCCTTTACCACCGGAGAAATGGTGCCCCCCGATATGATGCAGGCGGTCAAAGGGTATGCCAGCAAGGAGGGAGGGCCGTGGCAGGCACGTATCATGTATCCGATCGCCAAGGCAGACTCCGGCTTTGCCACGACAAAAGACTCCGGCATCAAGACCCCGAAGGATATCAAGCCCGGTACACGTGTCATTTACATGACCTTCGCGCCGCTCGGGAAGACGCTGATGGAGGCACTGCTCGCCTGGGCGAACGTAGACCCCAAATCTGTTGAATGGGTGCCCGCCGCCAGTATCGAGGCAAATACTACGCTTCTCAGGGATGGCCGCGGCGATATCGCCTTCGGCTACCCGACGACCCCTTACTGGATGCAGGCGGAAGCCGCACCCCGGGGGCTGGCGTGGATAAACCTTGACCCCAAGGCAGACCCCGCCGGAGCCGACCGCTTCGCCAAACTTTTCCCATTCTTCGATGGCTTTGCCGCGATGACGCAGGGGCCGCCATCCACCAGGGGCGCTGCAGGCATGATTAACTGGTCGCCTTACGTTGTCAGAGCGGACGCCAGCGCCGACCTCGTCTATAACCTGGTGAAGTGGCTGGATGTAAACTGGGACAAATATAAGGACGGCCATCCGTGGGCAATGGAGATGACTATAGACAACCTGATGAAGCTGGCTGAACATAACTTCGTTCCGCTTCACGATGCCACAGTTAAATATCTGAAAGAGAAGGGCAAGTGGACGGACGCCCATGAGAAAAGGCGCCAGGACAACATCGCCAATATGACCAGGTGGGTAGACGGTTACAAGACGGCAATGGACCAGGCCAGCCAGCGGGGCATACCGATTGATCCGAACAACGAGGCCTGGATCAAGTTCTGGGAGGACTACAAAGCGCAGGCTAAACTACCTGTTCTTGCCAACTTCCAGAAAGGACTTGGATGAAAGCGAGCGCAGCCGGCCGTTAAGGGCAAATCTCTGAAGGCCGGCCCCTGGTAAACCGAGCGTCGTAATAAACACTCAGGAGGGAATCTAAGATGCCATATCCCTGGAAGACCGAGCGCGACTGGATAGCTGAAGAGGAAAAACTGGGCATGGTCTACCGTACTAAAGTGCCGATAAAGTGCGGTGACTATAACAACATCGTTGACATCGGTAATGGTATTCCCGGCAAGATACCGGAAACCGAGATGCGCGCCTTTGCCCGCTTTCTGCACAGCCTGCCGGGGAAGCCAATAGGAATCATAGAGAACCCCGTAAACAACCGGCCCGATATCCCCGTAGTGGTAAATCCATGGCCTACCCGTGAGAGGGCCCTGCGGGGTTGCGGAGTCAGGAGCAACATCGAGCTCTGTGCCAAAATAGAGGCTATTCCTAAAAAGCGAATCAAGCCCAATATCGTCTCCAAAAAAGACGCCCTGTGCAAAGGGGTGATTATCAAGGAGCCGCAGCTTGACCTGCGCAAAGACATACCTCGCTGCTGGGTTGAGTTCAATCAGTGGCTCTGGACCGGGGCTAACGGGACAATAATACTGCGCGACCCGGAAACCGGCGCCCACAGCCTGGGAAAGTGCCGCTGGGGTCCTTACGAATGGAAAAATGCTAACCCCGAGACACCATACCCTGAAGAACGAATCCGTCAGTACGGCGTGGCTACGATGGCAAAGGGCGGCCCGCGGCCAAGCAACACCGGGCGCTTCTACATGAAGCACCGCACTCAGGGCAAGACAATGCCATGCGCCTACGTCTACGGCTTGCCTACTGACTACCATATCCTGGCGGCGGTGAAATCACTCAATTGGCCGCAGAGCGGCGATGAGTATGAAGCACTTGGGGGCTGGCGCGGCCAGCCGGTGGATATCGTCGAGTCCGAGACCATACCCGGGCTAATGGTACCGGCTGACGCCGAATGGGTCATCGAAGGCGAGTTTCTGCCGGAGGATGAAACAATGCCGATGTACTGCGAGGACCAGTTCATTGGCTATATCGTCTGGCCCGGCAGCTGGCCAGTCTTCAAGGTCAAGTGTATTACCCACCGCAAAGACCCATGGTGGGATGCCACGACATTCTCGTCTTCAGGGATGCACGGCCGTGACGGCACGCACTCAGCACTGGCGACAACCGAGCTTGAGGCGGATAACCTGAGACACCTCCGAAGCCTGGGTTTCCCGGTTAAAGATGTTGCCTGCCTTGCCGGTCCCATGTTTACCGTGGTTCAACTGGAAGTTGATGGCTTAAGGAAGCCGTACCCCTACTTCGCCAAGAAAGTCGGACAGGCGCTGGCCTCTTACGGCTCGATGGTGGTCTCCCCTTACATCGTGGTAGTGGGACCTGATGTTGACCCCTTCGACCCCATGGACGTCATATGGAACATCGCGATGCAGTCATCACCCATGACCGATTCGGAGTTCGTGAAAAACGGGCCTCCGGGAATAGGCATGATACTTGGTATCCGCCGCGACCAGCACCGTCCTGAAATGTCCGGCGAACAGATGATACTTGACGCCACCCAGCCGGTGCCCGAGCGTTACGACGCCTGGAGACCACGGTCAGAGCCACGCGACTGGGAAATTGCCGCCATCAAGCGGATGGCTGAAAAACTCGGATACAAAAAATAAACAATACGTACGGACGATACCGCTACCGGTAGAAGACCCTACTTAAACGGTATTCTGCCGTGTGTGGTCATCTGAAGGAGCTTTCAGGTGAAGTATGACCTGGCGATTATAGGTGGCGGGCCGGCAGGCCTTATGGCTGCCCGCACTGCCGCTGCCGAAGGAATCAAGACAGTTCTCTTTGAACGGCATCGCAACCTTCTCCAGCCGCGGCTTGATGCGTCAATGTTCTACTTCAACTTCCTTACACCCGAGGTTTACGTCGAACCCGTGGATGTTACCTTCGGGACCGGTGCACGTATGGAGGAAGCAAAACGGGTACCGCCAAAAATCACCTTTAATTTCACGGTCCCGGGGTTTACCGTAGGTTATGCCGGTCCGGCCATACTGCAGTACTACTACCTCAACCTTTCTCCCGGCGGCCACCGGGTGTACGGGATCAAAGACGAGCTCTGGAGCTTCTATTTCAGCCGCGAGACGCTGCTTAATAACCTTTTTACAGAAGCAGTCAGGGCCGGGGCTGAAATAAGGTCCGGGCAAGTTGCGACAAATGCTGAGAACGTCAACGACGGAGTAGCAGTAAGGTTAAGAGGACCCGGTGCAGAAGAGACATTGAGAGCCGACTACGTTATTGCTGCCGACGGCCTGGACTCGGCAATTGTGGAAGGTCTTGGGTTGAACCGTGATAGACCCTCACGCGGACATGGGAAATTCGTATCCTGGGTCTTCGACGGGGTGACCGCCGACCCTGATATACGGCTTGAGTCAACATGGCTGTCATTTAATTACCCGAGCGTTAGCCCGATGGGGCTGACGCTGAGCCCTTACTTCGAAAACGGCAACACCGGCCTCAAACAGCTTATGGCGGTTTCCGACGACGCGATAGAAAAGTTCATACGTGAGACACGGTATGCCGAGTGGTTCAGACAGGCCCGGGTACTGCGTAAAATGGCCATCGCGGTTCACGTGCGGCCACCCTTGAAGGAGCTGGTTTACGGCAGAATACTGCTCGCCGGCGACAGTTCAGGAGGCATTACTGGCATTATGGGAGCCATTGCCTCCGGCTACCAGGCAGTAAAAGCAATCATGAATGAATCGGAACAAAGCTCGGGATTTAATTCCTACCGTAACTGGTTCTTTCAGGCGTTCGCCTGCTACGTATGCCACGAGCATGACAAAAGACGGCTGATGCACCGTTTGCTCAGACGGGTCTGCAGTGATGACGAGGTTGACTTCATTTTCCAGCGCCTCAAGGGCCGAATATGCCATCCGGCGTTCGTGGTATTTGAGGAGCCGGACATACTCAGTGAACGTCCGGACCTCTATCAAAAGGTAGTGAAAATAGCCCGGGAAATTGACACCATGCCTCTTACGTTTTAATGAACTCAGAAATACGGTCTTAAGGGTCGTCTGTTGTAATAATCGGGTAAATCTTTAGCCCAAGCCGCCAGCGGCGTGTGAGGACCGATATGAGCGCAACAGCGGGTCAAGGAACCCAGCAACGTCCGGCGGGCCTGAGCCGGTTTTTCTCGCTGCCTCTGGTGGCAAGAATAGTTGTACTGCTCCTCTCCGTTTCCGGAGTATTTCTCTTTATCTACTATGTGTTCAACATCACCGTTATGGGCCTCGTCCTGGAGACGTCACTGTATTATTACCTTCTATGGAGTACCTTCGGGACAATTATTTTCCTATTACTGCCGGCAAGGAAGAAGGACGCTGTCAAACTCCCGTGGTACGACTGTGTTCTGGCCTTTCTGGTATTTATTACATCGTGCTACTGCGCCAGTAATGCCATGGATATCGCCCGCGGGAAGCCCTGGGTCCCTGCCCCCAACCTGACAGCCGCGGCGGCCGCTTGGGTAATAAGCCTGATCAGTTTCGAATCAGGCAGGCGGGTTGGCGGGTGGCCGATTGTTGCCATCTCTGTCCTTTTCGGCGCCTACCCTCTTTTCGCCGAATATATGCCGGGCGTTCTGTACGGCATCGGAAGCTCGGTCAACAAGATTGTCAGCGCGTTTGCCTACGGCGCTGGGGGGCTTCGGGGACTGCCAACACAGGTTACTGGAAACATCCTCATCGGCTATATGCTATTTGCCGGGTTTCTTGCCGGTTCTGGCGCCGGCAACTTCTTCTTGAAGTTTTCACTGGCTCTACTGGGCCGCATAAGGGGCGGTCCGGCGCAGGTAGCCGTAGTTGCCAGCGCTCTTTTCGGCATGCTCAGCGGCTCGCCTATGGCTAACGTGGTGGCCACCGGATCAATAACGATTCCGGCTATGAAACGGACTGGCTACCCGCCGCACTACGCCGGAGCGATCCAGGCTGTCGCCGGTAACGGGGGCATGATTATGCCACCGGTAATGGGCTCGATCATTTTTCTGATGGTCATACTTACCCAGATCCCGTATTCCGTTGTTGTTTTGGCCGCGCTCATTCCTGCCATTTTCTACTATCTCGGACTGGTGATCCAGGTGGACGCGTATGCCGCCAGGACAGGCATGCATGGCTTACCGCGCGAGGAGCTGCCATCTCTGCGTGAATCTATCAAAGACGGCTGGCAGTTTTTCCTGGTACTGGCGTTTCTCATATTCGCCCTGATGTATATGCGGTGGGATGTTACCGCACCTATGTACGCCACGGCGCTTCTCCTCATTATGATGCTTATATCCGGCGTACTGAAGAAACCGGCGCTGTCCGGTTTCGCGGAAAGACGGAAGGGCCAGATATTTCTGCAAGCTTTCATATCTTCAGTGGAGACGGTGGTTTTTATGATGGCCGTTCTCATGCCTCTGGGCTTCTTGATGATTGGACTGGATATTACCGGCACCTTCACCGCCATAACGGCGGAACTCGTCTATCTGGGACAGGACAACGCTATTGCCGTGCTGATTATCGCGGCGCTGATATGCTATCTACTGGGGTTCGTGGGCATACAGCTACCACCGTATCTGGTTATAGCCGTCCTCGCCGTCCCCGGAATTGTCAAAGCCACCGGATTGAGCACTATCGGAATACACCTTTTTATCATCTACTACCTCATTACTGGGGGTGTGACGCCTCCGGTCGCCGTTATCGCTTTTGTAGCCGCCAGCATGGCAGGAGCGTCACCAATGAAGACTGCCTGGACAGCGACCAGACTGGCGATAGTGGTCTATTTTGTGCCATTCTTCTTCGTTTTTAATCCGGCTCTGCTCTTCGAGGGGCCCCTTACCGATACCCTGATGTACTTCGTTTTCGGGGCCATCGGCATATGGATACTGGCTTCCGGGCTTGAGGGCTACATGATGGGGGTTGGCGCCCTGCCATTGTGGTCCAGGCCTCCGCTCTTCATTGGGGGACTTCTTTTCGCTTTCCCCGAATGGCGCACCACGGTTATCGGCGTAATATTGACAATCGCCTTAGTGGTATCTGTGATTGTTACCAGCAAAGGACGAAAAGAGGCAACAGGTGCCTATAGCTGAACTATTGCACGATTTCGATCATGGAGGCATTGAATGGGTAACAGTTATGATCTGATTATCGTCGGTGCAGGTCCTTCCGGACTGCTGGCAGCTAAAGCGGCCGGTGAAAACGGCCTCACGGTAGCCCTGCTGGAAAAGAAAGCGGACCCGGCCAAACTGTCGAGAGCCTGCGGCCAGACTCTACCTTCATTCAACGAATACCTTTTCGGAAATATATGCAATTACAACGCCAGGAACCAGCGGGTATGCTTTTCAACTGATGGTTTCTCCTTTAAGTACGACGGGCCGTTCCAGAACCTGTACAACCTCATGATAGTTACGCCCGACGGACATAGGGTCGCCTTTGGCGATTATGATGAGCAGAAGAGGAAAGGCGACTATGGCCGTGTCGGAATTGCCTTTGATAAGGAGATACTTTTCCGCTGCCTGCTAGACGAGGTGAAGAACTGCGGCGTCGATGTCTTTCCCGGTGTGAATGTGGACAGGGTAACCTGCACGGCCGATGGGGTAGTTGTCGAAGGCAGCGGGCAAAGTTACCGTGGTACTTACCTGGTTGCCGCCGACGGCGTGAACTCGCGCGTAGCCAGCCTGATGGGATTCAATAATGAACGCTACTATTACTGCAACTATTATGCCCTGAGCTATTATATGACCGGCCTGAGCTTCCCGGCACAGGACCAGCTTGTCAAAATAACGGCATTCATGAAACAGGGCTATGTGTACGCGTACATAGTTCCCCGACCCTATGACGGCGAATATAATTTCCTTCTGCTGACAGTTGATCCGCAGGTCGACCTTGAGGCGGGCGCCGACTATTTTATGAATATTGCCTACTCTTCACGCTGGTTCAAAAATGCCAAGAAACTCAGGGTGATGTCAGCGGTATGTAACTGTTACGAGCCAATTGCAGAACCTTACAAAGATCGCGTCCTCGTTATCGGAGATGCCGCATCAACACAGGAACTGGAGAATACCGGTGCCATCACCAGCGGCTGGAAAGCGGGACAGGCGATATCTACCGCGGTTCTGGAGCAGCACATCGGCATTGAAGTAAACGGGATTTCACAATACATAGAGTGGTGGAAAAAGGCATACATCAACAGATACAACCATGAAGACTATATCAAGGGCTTCGCTATGCCGTATATTTTCGACTCAGACGAAGAGGTGAACTACGTCTTCGGGCTGCTGAAGGAAACTATTCCTCCATGCTTTAATCCTTATTCGTCCCCGACCCGGCAGGCAATGAACAAGATCGCCCCCGTAATCAAAAAGGAACGCCCGGAAGTATTCCAAAAGCTTCAGAGGAAAAGTCTGCCGGCAAAGGAACTGTTTGCCGGATTGACAAAGATCAGCACGCCAGTTTCCTAGACAGATAGCTTCATGCAACTTCCCGAAGTCATCTGAGAATAAAACAGCATTGACTGGCATTGCCCCTGACCAGCTCTAGTTATGCCTGGTAAGCTAGTCGCTCTTTTTCAGGTAAGTGTCAAACCAGTCAATGGATGCTGACATAACGCGTTCAAAGAACTCTCCTGAATACAGGGCATGATGCTCGGCATTTTCAATAATCAGCAGGTCCTTTGGCTCTCCGGCTTTTTCAAACATCATGATAGATTGCTCAATCGGCAGAAGGGTGTCGAGGCCGGCACAGATCCACATCGCCGCTCGTGGCGAGATACGGTCAACCACATTAACCGGCTTGAAATCCATCAGCGCTTCGGCTGATTCAAGGGACAGCAAGCTTTTCTTACCGCGCATCTGCGGGTACTGCTTCAACATCTCCGATGCGAACCGCTCGGAGGCAGGGTCACGCATAAATATTTCACTTGTTTCTACTAACTCCGATTCTCCTGATTTCACCCGCCTTATCCTGTCATTATCCAGCCTCTTCAGGAACCCGAGCCATTCCCAGTAACGTCGGTTACCGCGAAACCAGGCGCCGATATCACCCATGCCATTTACGCTCACCATACACCTGACCCGTCTGTCCAAAGCCGATACGTAGGAAACATTCGCACCACCGGTAGCCGCTCCCCAAAGGCCGATACGGTTGGGGTCTACCCCCGGCTGTTGCTGGAGCCAGGTAATGGCATTTCGCACATCTTCGACCTGTTCCATCGGGATCAACCGATTTTGTATTCCCTCACTTTCGCCAACCCCACGATAGTCAAACCGCAGCGCAACGTATCCGGCTTTGGCCAGATAATGCGAAACACGGTCAACAAGCGCTTCCTTGACACCACCCGGTCCCTGACAAAGTACAATCCCGGGATACTTATTTTTGGTCCTGTCAGGGGTCTCGAGTATGGCCGCAAGTCTTAGCCCCAAGCCACTGTAGAAAAACACTCTATTTTCCAAGTCAGCCACCTCCGCCAATTAATAACAACGCAAATACTCTTCTAGTACTTAGAAAGTCAACCATTGGTAGCATTCAAGATCGGGGTCACCGCTGTCTAAAAACACATAGCTTCTCCGACAACAACTGACCGGACTCCCACTATTGGGATTGGACAGATACGGTTCGGAAGATGTGGCAGGGTTGTCCACTGTTCTCCCTGTTGAGCGGGAACTGCGCAAAGTCATCTGGAACCTACCGCCAATGGATGAACGTAGTCAGGTCCGAATTATAGACCTGTTCAGGATAATAGGGAAGCCTGGCTACCGCATCTTCATGCGTCTCATCCCCCCATAGTAGACCTCGTGCTTCTTCGCGCTGACAAGACCCTCTATCGTGACGTTCGCACAAGGTTTGCCTCTGACCCCATGTGCCCGTTTGAAAGACGTTTTTGCCCAGCCCGTCGATGTATTCAATTGAAACGCCACGCCAAACTCCAGGCTGAGTCTCCTCTCATTCCTCATGACTGGGTCCTTTTGCCTCTCTTGATTCTACTCAGACTCCGCCAGACCTTCCGGACATGAAGCGTCCAGCCTTCGTGGATTCACCATACGCAAGGTACAGTATTATGTCAACAATCCGACTGAGGTGAGCTCGTCCAGATAGATTAGTGACACTATAATAGTGTCATGAAGATAGGCAATCTGGTTATTCACAGAGCCCTCCGCATGCGTCGAATGCCGGAGCTGAGCCGTCAGGCCAATGCCCGCCTGGCCTGATTCGATTTCTACCGGACGTGCCGCGG